>OGWD01000036.1_pt1 | contig 15150 bp, 18 predicted proteins | sample 1575981 | NCBI WGS metagenome assembly OGWD01 (sample SAMN07581555, study PRJEB24739) | freshwater metagenome | place: Singapore | collected 2015-04
AGGTTTATTTATTATTTTGATGCTAAAAAACGAGAGCAGCTTAAAAATATTAAGTAAGACATTTTTATTGAGGAAACAGCCGACCAAATTATTACCTACTTAATTTCACAACACATTCTAACCTAAACCCAATTTTATGTCAAATTACCAAAAACGCGATGGCGACGTGAGTTTATTCGCCAACAAAAACGCAACGCCCAATTCACCCTACTGGAAGGGAAAGGCGCTCATCAACGGCGAAGAGTACACCATAAGCCTGTGGAAGCGCACCGGGCAATCATCAGGCGAGTACCTGAACGGTCGCATTGAACGCAAGCTACAAGCGCAGTCAGTCCCGCCAGCACCAGCTCCGGTAACAGAGCCTGTAACCGAACCGTATGTCTATGATCCAAAAAATGAAAATGGCGACCTTCCCTTCTGACACTGGCTTAAAGCTCAGCCTGCAAGTCGATGGCAAGCGCATCAGCATTGAGCGTGACGACAGCGACCTCACGGCGACTGAACTGGTGGAGCTGTTTTATGACCTCGCGCTGGCAGCGACCTACATTGACAACAACATCATTGACGCGTTGCGCACGGTGGCGGATAATAACGATAGGCGTGGTCGCAATATGCCGTAAGTTTGTATATTTGTGGCAGAGTTGATGTGAGAGTGACGGCCTTGCATTGACGTAAGCAAAGCCCGACAAGGCCTGCCCGCGCTGCCGTTACAGCGCGGGCTTTTTTTTCACATACCTAAACCTAATTTATGAAAGAATTGAAGATTAACCCGGTCTTTCGGGATTTGATTCAGCCATTAACGGCTGAAGAATTTAAGCAGCTGGAGGACAATGTGCTGGCGGATGGAATCAGGGATGCCATCGTCGTCTGGAACGACACAATAGTCGATGGACACAACCGGTACCAGCTGGCGCAGAAACACAGCCTACAATTCGACCTGCATGAAGTAAACTTCAACAGCCAAGACGAGGCGGTATTATGGATCATCGACAATCAATTAGGCAGAAGAAACTTGACAGATTTTGTCAAATTGGAACTTCAACAGAAGCGCGCAGACGTGTTGTATGAGCGTGGAAAAAGCATAAAAAGTGAAGTCGCTATAAACCGAGGCTTTGCTGGCAATCAACATACGAAGGTGGATGATTTATCAATAATTGATAAAACATCCAGAACTGAACCGGCGCACAACACGCAAAAAGAAATTGCTGAATCATTGAACTGGTCGACTGGCAAGGTCGCCCAAGGTCAATACGTCATTAAGCATGCGCCAGAAGAAGTGAAGCATCAGTTGCGTTCCGGTGAATTAAGTATTAACCAAGCATATCAACACATCAAAGGAGAGCAAGAAAAGAAAAATCATTATGCACAGGTAGCCGAAAAAATTAAGGCTAACGACATAAAACCGCAAAGTGAAATCAACGAGATAATAGCACAAGAATTTGATGTTAAACATGGCGATGTTTATTTGATTAACGATAGACACATTTTAATCGTTGCTGATGCTTTTCAAGACATCGATTACATTCATGAAAACTGCCCAGAAATAAACTGCGTACTAACCGATCCGCCTTATGGCATTTCATACAAATCACCGACAGGCAATGGCTTAGCACAGCGAGGTGACTATAAGGTTATAGAAGGTGATGATCAAGAGTTTGAACCAAGCATTCTATTTAATTACAGTCGAAACGTAATAACGTGGGGTGCTAATCATTATGCCAATAAATTAGAAAATTCAGCGGGCTGGTTGATCTGGGATAAGAGAGATGGCGAGGCTATCAACAATAACAGCGACTGCGAACTGGCGTGGACTAATATGCTCGGCTCTGCAAGATTGTTTCATCATAAGTGGAACGGCATGATAAAAGATTCAGAGCGAGGCGAAAAGAGAATACATCCAACACAGAAGCCTGTAAAGCTATTTGAGTGGTGTCTGGAGATTACAAGATCAGGGCAGGTAATTATAGATCCATTCGCTGGCTCTGGCATCATCATCATTGCCTGTGACAATACTGACAGAACAGCCATAGCTATTGAACGTGATACAGTTTATGCTGCGGCTATATTAAACAGAATGCAAGAGTTAAACTTTTCAATTACTAAAAAATGAATAAAAACATAGAAAATGACCTTAAAGAATCAACAATAGCTTTTCAAGTCAATAAGGCTAAAATCGCTCAATCATTGAATTGGATGTTAATAAGCCTTGAACTGGAGAGCAACCCGTTGAATGACTTATTTGATATACACGCCTGCACCGATATAATAGCTAAAGCTCAAAACGGCATGGTTTACACTATAGCGAATAGGTGCAATTTCAAAAAAGACTGGTATGAGAAAATAACTATACGTTACAAGAGAACAAGTGGTGCGTCTACAGAATATGAGAAAACGATAAAGTCAATTCAAGCCAGAGCAATGACGGCTTCTATTGGCATACAGATAGACGTAGACAGAGATGACGAATATAATATGTTAAGGGCAGTAGTATATGACCGTTTAAGGCTGTTTGACTACATAAAAGAAAATATTGATTTTTTCCATGCCCATAGAATGCACACTGTTAAATCAGATGGCAACCTCATGTTATACTGTTCATACAACGATTTAAAAGACTGGGGCATTCAACATAAAGTAATATGAAATCAGGATTTGTATTTTACAGGTCATGGCTTGACAGCATGAGTTTAATGACCGAGGAGGAACGAAACGAGCTGCTGTGGGTGATTCTGCGAATGGGCCTGTACAACGAAGAACCGAAGCAGATGAGCCGAATGGTAGCCATCAGCTGGTCGCTGATTCGTACGCAAATGGAGGTAAACAACCAGCGCTACGAGAACAGTATTCAGCGCAGACAAAAGCAAAACGAAAGCAAAACGGAAGCAAAACAAAAGCAAAACGAAAGCAAAACAGAAGCAAAACAGGAGCAAAATGAAAGCAAAAGCGTAGCTAAAGATAAAGTAAAAGAAAAAGAAAAAGAAAAAGAGAAAGTAAAAGTAAAAGTAAAAGAAGGGGGGATGGATTTTTCTGATTTTTCTGACTTGGATGAGTTTGACCGAATGGAGGCCGAAACCCGGCGACGCTTAAACCTCCCGCCGCTATGACAGCTGAGCAGATGATCATCGGGCGAATGATGGCAAGCCGCCACCAGCTCGCGGAGGCCATTGCATTCATTGAAAACAAGCCCGGCTTCTTCACCGATCCCGCACACCAGCGGCTGTACGAAACCATGTGCATCATGTTCGGCAAATACCAAGAGGTGGACGTGACCACCGTGATGGTCCAGCTGAAGAAACACAAGGGCTTTGAGAAGGGCGATATTACCAAGTGCCTCGCAGCCGAAGAGGCAGCCATGCGAACCAGCACCATACTGGACCACCTTGTCAACCACATGGAGGGCTTTCTCACTAAAAAGCTTTTGGCATTGACGCACACGATTAACAGCGACCTGCAGAAACAAGCCGGGAACAGCCTGCAGATAATGGACAGCCTGCAGACGCAGGTGGCAGAGATTGACGCCATGCTGACCAGCAATGCCATTCCCACCATTGGCAAGATTACCAACCAAGTGCTGGCCATGATGATTGACAAGCGAGAGGGGCGCGTGACCGCTGGCATCAGCACCGGCTTTGATAACCTGAACCGCACGCTTGGCTACTTGATGCCGGGCAGCCTGAACATCCTCGCAGCACGTCCCGCAATGGGCAAGACCGCATTTGCCGTGAGCCTTGCACTCAACATGGCAGAGGCAGGAAAGCGGGTGCTGTTTATGAGCCTTGAGATGAGTGGCGAGGAACTGGTGGCGAGGTCTCTCAGCCAGCTGGCACAGGTCCACAACTGCACAATCCTCAAAACACCGAAGGACCTTGATGAGAAGCAGTTTGAGCGTGTAGTTGCCACTGGCGACAAGCTAATCAAGCTACCACTGACCATCGTGGACGATGGCGAGGTGAAGCTAAACAAGCTCAAGTCCTTTATCCAGCGGGTGCAGCCGGAGATTGTGTTTGTTGACTACCTGCAAATCATGACGCCAAGCATAAAGGAACACATCAGCAACCAGACGCAATTCTACGAAGACCTGACGCGCGATTTGAAGATCATCGCCAAACAACATCGTATCCCGATGGTGGTGCTGAGCCAGCTGAACCGGGCGAATGAGGCGCGTACAAACAAGCGACCGATGATGAGTGACCTGAGAAGCAGCGGAGGGATTGAGCAGAATGCCGACACGGTTACCTTCTTGCACAGGCCGAAGTACTACGATCAGGGGCTGGATGACGACAGCACCGAGGTCATTATTGCCAAGAACCGCAACGGCTTGGTCGGTACTTGTACGTTCACTTTCATTGATATTTACACTAAATTTGTTGAAGCATCAGGCAAGACAAACTATCGAAACACCAACAACGATGAGACACCATTTTGAATCAGACCTACAGCGGGAGTGCTGGCGTTTGTTTTGTCTATGCAAGCCGCGTGAACACGGCCTGCTTTACCTGAACCATCAGAACGCACCGAGCGCTAAAATGCAGGCCATATTGAAGGGAATGGGACTGGTAAGCGGAGTGGCTGACATGACCTACCTCGGCGGCGAGGTGGTGACCTTTATCGAATTTAAGTACGGCCGTGGCAAGCAGTCGGAGGCACAGGTAAGCTGGCAAAAGCTGGTGGAATCACACGGCTACCGGTACGTCATCATCCGCAGCGTGACTGACTTTTGTCACCTTATGAACATACAAATATCAGGAGCATAATGCACAAGAACGCTGAACTTTACTACTACGCTGAGAAGGTGACTAAGCGCACCGGCGTATCATTGCGCGATATGCAGAGCCGAAACCGCAAGCGCGAATGGGTGGAAGCCCGACAGTGCCTGATGTATATTCTCCGGTACAAAATGAAGATGACGCTCACCGCCATTGCTAAACTTATGCGGCGCGACCACAGCACGGTCTATCATTCGCTCCTCGTCATCGAGGACCTGAAGATTACCACCAACCGCTTCTACTGGATGGACCATGTTAAGCTGTACACCGGGCATAACATTATGCCGAAAAAAAACCTATACCTTTGCGAGCGATGTGGAAGCTCGAATGATTATCACTACGCTTTACACCTCGGGCAAGCTGAAGCAGATTGCGCGCCAACTTGCCACGCCTGACCTCGCCCACGACCTCGAGCATGAACTTGTCCTGCGATTATTTGAAAAGCCACCTGACAAAATCGAAGCCATACACCGTGCTGGGTACCTCAACTTTTACGTCGTGCGAATGGCTATCAACCTATACCGAAGCAACAACAGCCGCTTTCAACGTGATTACCGACACCATGAACATCGGGAAGAAGTACAGGAGGGGCACACTGAATCACCGGTTGAAAGCTACGACGAGCGCCCTGACACGATTTTTGAGAGAGCTTTGGAATGTATGGACCAGTGGGCGAAACCCGGGCAGTACCCGTACGACAAGCAGCTATTCCTGCTATGGCTGGAACTGGGGAATAAGAAGCTCATTGAGCGACGAACCAAGATACCTTGGCGATCTATCAGCTACACGATCAACAACTGCAAACAACGATTAAAATATGAACTCGGACCTGATTATTACGACGCTTTTGGCCACTATGACTGGCTTGGCGATGACGAGGTGGAGCTTGATGCCTGACTGGTACTACCGCTTGTTCCGCATTAAACCATTCACCTGCACAACCTGCCTGTCGTTTTGGTGCGGAGCATTGCTGACCATCTTCTTCACGGACTCGCATTGGCTGTTGGCACTGCCAGTCGGACTGAGCGCAGCTGCACTCACAGTCATCACCATAAACCGAACCGAATGACTTACGACGAAGCCTTGCAGGTGTTGACAGTTAAGCACAAGCTGGACAACTACTACGTCAACCGCACGCTGTCGCTCTCGCCGAGCGAGGTCGCCATGCTTGACAACATCGCCAACGCCAACAGCTTTGGGCGTACCAACTGGTGGTGCGGGGAGTGTGCAGTCGGGCGCTTGCAGGAAATGATGGGAGTGGCGATTGATGCACGCGCACGATTTTCGCCGGAATGATATTTAACACTATGCCACTACCTGTACCAAACGAAAACGAAAGCCAAGCTGCATTTATCAGTCGTTGCATGGCTGATGACAAGATATTGAATGAGTTTCCAAGCCAACAACAGCGCTACATCGTCTGCGCTCGCCAGTACGAAAAGCGCGACACCTTTGCTGACACCTACGCGGACTACGGCGATGGTGTGCGCAACAACGCCAAGCGCGGCATTGAGCTGAATGAACGCAATGGCAACAAGTGTGCGACGCAGACTGGCAAGGTACGGGCGCAACAGCTCGCACAGGGTGAGGGTGTATCGCTGGCCACCATCAAGCGGATGCACAGCTACCTGAGCCGTGCGGAAACCTACTACGACAATGCTGACAGCACAAGCGACTGCGGCTACATCAGCTACCTGCTGTGGGGCGGCAAGGCAGCGCTTGGCTGGAGCAGGAACAAGCTGCGCGAATTAGGCGAACTAAACGAAGACTGACATGAAAACGAAAGCAGGACTATTATTGGAAGCCAACGACGCAAGGGCGCTGGAATGGCAGGATCGTGGTGCGCTCCTGACCAACCTCAGCAACATTCTTGACAGCGTTGTGGACTGCGACGCACCAAATGCCATGCACGCCAAGGTGGCGATTGTGGAGAAGGTGATTGAAATCGTGACCAACATACAATCCTAAAATGGGAACAAGCAAGGGCAACGGCAAGTACATTGAAACACCCGAGCGGATGTGGGAGTTGTTTGAGGCTTATGTGCAAGAGGTCAAGAGCAACCCGAGGAAGAAGGTAGTGTTTGTCGGTAAGGATGGGCGGCAGCAGGACGAGCCTCTTGAGCGGCCGTTGACGATGGAAGGCTTCGAGCTGTATGTTGCAGACTTGGGGGTAAGCCAAGATTTGGGCGATTACTTCAGCAACGCAAGGGACGCATACGCAGACTATTCGGCTATCTGCACCCGCATAAAAAAAGCCATCCGCAAAGACCAAATCGAGGGGGGCATGGTCGGGCAGTACAACGCCAGCATCACGCAACGGCTCAACGGCTTGGTTGAGAAGCAGCAGACGGAGGTCAAGATTGAGCAACCGCTGTTTAATGATTAAGCTGATACACGGCGACTGCCTTGACCAACTGCGCCTGCTACCTGATTGCAGCGTGGACAGCGTGGTGACCGATCCGCCGTACGGCTTGAGCTTTATGGGCAAAAAGTGGGACTACGACGTGCCGGGCGTGGAGGTGTGGACTGAGTGCCTGCGGGTGCTGAAGTCCGGTGGTCATTTGCTGGCGTTTGCCGGAACGAGGACGCAGCACAGAATGGCGGTGCGGATTGAGGATGCAGGCTTTGAGATTCGGGACATGATTGCGTGGGTGTACGGCTCAGGCTTCCCGAAGTCGCACGATGTGAGCAAGGCGATTGATAAGGCGGCTGGTGCGGAGCGCAATGTGGTGGGATTTGATATGACCTGCAGGCTATCGGCAAACAAAAACCTGAACGACGACGGCTGGAGCAAAATAGGCCAACAAGGCGCGCCGATAACCGCACCCGCCACGGACGCAGCCAAGCAATGGGACGGCTGGGGAACTGCACTCAAGCCTGCGCTTGAGCCTATCACCGTAGCACGCAAGCCTTTGATTGGCACTGTTGCGGAGAATATACTGCAACACGGCACAGGGGCGATAAATGTGGATGGGGCAAGGGTGGGGACGGATGACGTTATACTTTTTAACAGAAAGCCTGAAGGTTTAACTATCAGCGGGTGGAAGGAAAACAATCGGAATCCTTACCAACAATCTTCTCAAGGCCGCTGGCCTGCCAACTTCATCCACGATGGCAGCGAGGAGACCACAGACCTGCTGAAAAATTCGGCCCGCTTCTTCTATTGCGCAAAGGCAAGCAAGAGCGACAGGGATGAGGGGTGCGAGGGGTTGGAGGAAAGACAAAGAGATGAATCACGAAAAGAGGGCAATGTTGGAGGGGATAACCCAAGAAACAGAGGAGTGAATTTGCGCACCAACCACCACCCAACCGTCAAGCCCACCGACCTGATGCGCTACCTCTGCCGTCTGGTCACGCCACCGGGAGGCACTGTCCTCGATCCTTTCATGGGCAGCGGCTCAACAGGCAAGGCCGCAGTGCTGGAGGGCTTCAGCTTTATCGGCATCGAGCGGGAGGCGGAATACATCGCCATCGCAGAAGCACGCATGCCAAAAACATACACGCCTGACATCTTCAGCCATGCACTATGAGCTTCGTGTACACGACAGCGACAAGGCGCATCCGCAAAATGTCGGCACGCAAGAAGGTCGTGCAGGGCGGCACGTCAGCCGGAAAAACCTACGCCATCCTTGCGGTCCTGATCCACATCGCAGCCAAGGCCAAGACCGAAATCAGCGTGGTGTCGGAATCCATCCCGCACCTGCGCAGGGGTGCGATTAAAGACTTCGTCAAGGTCATGCAGTGGACTAACCGCTTCGTCATCGACCGCTGGAACAAAACGCTCCTGACCTACACCTTCGCCAACGGCAGCACGATTGAGTTTTTTTCAGCTGAGCAAGAGGCGAAACTACGAGGCGCACGTCGGCAGGTCCTGTACATCAACGAGGCCAACAACATCGACTTCGAGAGCTACCACCAGCTGGCCATAAGGACCAGCGACAGCATCTACATCGACTTCAACCCGGTGTCGGAGTTTTGGGCGCACACGGAGGTATTGGCGGAGCAGGACAGTGAGTTGATTGTGCTGACGTATCAGGACAACGAAGCGCTGCCGGAAACCATCCGCAACGACATCGAGGCGGCGCAGGTCAAGGCGGCAACAAGCAATTATTGGGCGAACTGGTGGAAGGTGTACGGCTTGGGCGAGGTCGGATCACTTCAGGGCGTGGTCTTTGATGACTGGAAGCAGGTTGACGGCATCGACTTTGCTGGCGACAGGCTGATGGGCATCGGGTTGGACTGGGGGTACACGAATGATCCTACAGCCGTGGTTGCGGTGTACAGGCGTGACAAGGCGCTGGTCCTGCACGAGCTTCTGTACCAAACCGGGCTGACCAACCAAGACATCGCTGAGCAACTTCGCAAGCTGGGTATCAACAGGGCGTGGCCAATCATTGCAGACAGCGCAGAGCCAAAGTCAATCGAGGAGGTGCATCGGCTTGGCTTCAACATACACCCGGCAAACAAGGGGCAGGACAGCATCAGGAACAGCATCGACATCCTGAAGCGTCAGCCATTGCTGGTCACGCGGGAAAGCACCAACCTCATCAAGGAGCTGAGGAACTACACATGGGACACCGACCGCACAGGTGCGTCGCTTGGTGTTCCGGTGGACAGGTACAACCACGCCATTGACGCGGTGCGGTATGTTGCGCTGAACAAGCTCAGCGCCAATGCAGGGGGCAGGTATGTGATTATGTAGTACATTTGGAACATGAAGCACTACGGCATAGCTGGTGCAGGATTGACAGGCAGCGTGATTGCTCGCCAGCTTGCAGAGCGTGGCAACAAGGTCACAATCTTTGACGAGCGGAGTCACGTCGCTGGCAACTGCCATACTGAGCGCATGCACGGTGTAATGGTGCATGCCTATGGTCCGCACATCTTCCACACGGATAACGACGAGGTTTGGAAGTACGTCAATCGCTTTGCTGTGATGCGGGATGTAAGGTATAAGGTCGTTGCGCAGTCAGGCGGTCAGCACTACAGCTTTCCGGTAAACTTGCTCACGATTTGTCAGGTGTTTGGCTGTGCATTAACGCCAGCGCAGGCGAGGGCATTGGTCACCGCTGATGCCATTGACAATCCTGACAACTTTGAGCAGGCGGCAATCAACGCTGTTGGCAAAACGCTGTACAACCGTTTCTTCAAGACCTACACGCAGAAGCAGTGGGGCAGACACCCAAGCACGCTTCCTGTTTCCGTTTTTAAGCGCTTACCGGTGCGTTTAAGCCACGATGACAACTACTTCTACCACAAGTACCAAGGAATTCCCGAAGATGGCTACACGGCGATGGTAGAGCGTATTCTGGACCATCCCAACATTGACCTGCAACTGTCGACAAAATTCGACAGGTTGAAGCAGTACGACCACGTTGTGTGGACTGGTACCATTGACAGCTTTTTCGATTATTCAGAAGGCGAGCTGGCATACCGCACGCTCAGCTTTGAGCATCACAATGTGCAGGGCGACCATCAAGGCTGTCACTCGGTCAACTTCTGCGACGACAGCCTGCCGTTTACCCGGTGCGTTGAACACAAGCACTTTGCACCGTGGGAGCATCACGAGAACAGCGTGGTGACCTTTGAGCGCAGTGCAGAGTGGCAGCGTGGCGACATACCATACTACCCGGTCAGGCTGGCACAGGAGCAGGCGATGTTGTCAAAGTACCTTGCAATGGCAGCGCAGTTGCCAGCGGTCACCTTTGCCGGGCGACTTGGCACTTACCGGTATATGGACATGGACGTCACCATTGCTGAGGCCTTGAAAACAGCAAAACAAATAATGTGATGGAGCAGCTTGAGGTTGTTGTTGCCCGGTACAACGAGGACGTGGCGTGGCTCGGTAAGCTGAACAACGTCGTGGTCACGATTTACAACAAGGGCGCAGCCGATATTGACGCCATACCTTTGCCGAATCAAGGCAGGGAGGCGCACACATACCTGCACCATATCATTGAGCGATGGGATAACCTTGCTCCTGTGACGGTGTTTACACAGGGCAATCCAATGGACCACTGCCCTAACTTTACAACCGTTGTGCAGATGATGGCAGACAATCTGTGCGACGTTACCAACAAGCCGTTTTGGAATCTTGGCACATGGGTATTGTCGATTGACAATTTAACCTGTCAGTGCTGGCGGTATGATTGGTTTCCAAACGTACTGCCGGAAGTGGCGCACGCTTTGTTTGGCCGTAATTTCAACAAGCGTATTTATTTTGGCGCTGGTGCTATTTTTGCCGCGACCAAACAAGGCATTCAACGTCATCCGCTCAGCTTCTATCAAAAAGCGATTGAGTTTTTTCCACACGATCCCAACAACCCCTGTTGCCGCGGTTATGCTCACGCCTTTGAGCGACTGTGGCCTACAATCTTTGAATCATGAGCCTACTGAACCAAATCACCGTTGATCAGCTGCAACGAATCAGCAGTATCGAAAACAACAGCATATACACCGCCAGCGACAAGAAGGTCGGCGTGGTTGCGGTCGTGGATGGCGTTGGCATTGCTGAGGTCATGCATCGCACCATTGCGCAGGTGAACAAGCGCTACGCAGAGATACAGCAGGCCAGCCAACAGCTGCCGAGCTTGCAGGCAAAGCGGACGATCCGGGTGGGAGCAAAGTGGTACAGGTTTGAGTGGTTTATTGACGAGATTACAGCCGGGCAGCTGGTGGAGTTGTTCAGTTACGATATGACGAGCGAGCTGGCGGTGATTGACAACTTGCACCTGATCTTGGCGACGCTGTCGCGAGAGTGCCGCGTGTGGAAGTGGTGGCCGATGGCTTATGATGGCAAGGGCCACAAGGAGCGGGCGGAGGTCATGCGCCAAATGGTGGTGGCGGATGTTTGGGGTTATGCTGCTTTTTTTTTGCAGCTTTCAGAGCCTTTGTTGAAGATTATGCGGAAGTCTTTGACGGATCAGGCGACGACGACGACAACGGCCAAGGGCTGAAGCGACCGAACTACGGCTGGGTGGGTGTGGCTTTCCGGATGGCGGGCAAAGATCCGCTGAAGATGGAGCAGGTGTTTGAGATGCCTGCGCGGGAATTTATGAATGCTCTTCTGCTGATGAAGGCGATGCCGTGATGCAACTATTTTCGGCTTGCGATATTTACACACATGAAGTTTACAGCAGAGATCGAAAGTCAGGTGCTGGGCGTCGGCACAAACGTCACGAAAGAGGTCAAGCTCAGCGAGAGCAAGGACGTGAACCTTGCGATGGTCCGCTGGATGAGCGACGTCATTAAGCTGACGGTTGAGGGCATCGAGAAGGTTGACGCCAAGGCGACCTTGAACCTTCGACAATCTGTCGGCTTTTCAGAGTTGCCAGTGGAAGCCAAGGTGGCGCAGGTGGCGATGGAGATGGCCAGCTACTGGAAGTTCGTGGAGTACGGCGTGAATGGGGTGCAGACGAACAGGGGTGCGCCGTTCAGCTTCAGGTACATCACGCCATCGCCAAGGCACGTGGCAGCGATACGCAAGTGGATTGTGGACAAGGCGCTCGGCATACCTGCTGACGAAATTGACGAGGCTGCGTACAACATGGCACGCGCAACCAAGCGCAGGGGTATTAAGGGGCGGCCATTCCTCAACCCGGTGCTGACGGATGACAAGTTGAACGAGCTGGTCGTCAGTATTGCTGAGGTTGCTGGCAAAGAAATAAGTTTAAGCATGAGCAAATGAGCATAACCGTAATATCATCCCTTCCTACGCTTCTACCTGTCGGCAACAGCGACGTGGTGGTGGTGTCGAGCAACAACACTGCATCCGCCAACTTCCGCTACGTCTGCGACGTGTCAGGCACGCTTTCTTCTGCCCGGCTGAAGTGCGACAAGCTACCGACCACGAGCTACGGCTTCTTCGGGGTGTCGAAGGTGGTCGAAACCTTAATCACTCCGCAAGTACCACAGTTGACCAGTGGCTGGCAGACAGCGGGCTATGCGGTTAATGCCAACCTGACATTCAGGGAGGAGTACGGCACACCGCCGACGGTGGCAACAGGAGGCACGGCATCGGCGTCGCTAATTGCGTGGCAGGCGGCATTTAGGCAGCAGGACTACGCGACATACAGCAGCGAGCAGTACATTGCGAGCGTTGTGAGCAGTGCCACAGGTACAATTGCAGCCAAGGTGTTCAGCAACCGACCCGTGACCTCTACGCTTGCCTCAAGCGACAGCGACTTTATTGGAGTGCTGACGCAGGTGTCGGGAATTGCGCTGCGTGTATCTTACGACGGAGGCAGTCCGCGAGCTGCATTTTTGGTGACCGGAAGCACAACAACACTCAGCCAAATAATAAACGCAGGACCTTATGGCCTGTACAACCTAACTTCTGCACAGTGTTCCGATGGCAGCGCAGGCAGCGTTAATTTCCCGGCCAATGGAGGCAGAATAGCGGTGCAGGTGACGTTTAACACATTGGGAGGCAACACTGGGGCATTTAGCCGAACGGCATCCTACACCTACCTGATTGACAACTGCGAGCGGTACTCCGACCTGCGTGTATTTTTCCGAAATATGTACGGCGGCATTGACGGCTACACCTTTACCCGAATGAACAGGCAGCGCGTGAATGTTGAGCGCAAGACATACGGCTACAACTCCAGCGTGTACGGCGATGATGTTTATGACAAGCAGTGGTCCGTTACTTACCGCGACACCTACACGCTCAATAGCGATTGGCTCACGGATGACGAATTTGGGTGGTTGCAGGAGATGGTGTACTCGCCTGAGTGCTGGATTGTCCTGAGCGGAGCGCTGGTGCCGGTGGTGGTGCAGACCAACACCTACAACGTCCGCAAGCGTGTGGTTGACAAACTTCAGCAAATAACGATTGACGTTCAGGTGGGCTACGAAAATACAGCGCTATGAGCAATGTGAAATTCGTATGCTACCCCGATGCCGATGCGCCAACGACAGGCGTTGACCTTGACCTGATGGAAGGCTTTGACATTGAGCTGACTTATTCCATTCAGGATGCGCAGGATATTACGAGGCGCTCAGGAACGTACAGCAAGACGGTGACGCTGCCAAGCACCACGCGCAACGACAACGCCTTCCGGCACGCCTACAACGTGCAGAGCTTCGTTGGTGGCTTTACGCCGAACAAGCGCATCAACTGCGCTGTGTGGAGCGATGGAGTGCAGGTCTTCGCTGGCACTATGCAGCTTATGGCGATGAAGGTGACGCGAGGAGTGCCGACGTATGAGGTGAGCATCTACGGCGAGAGCGTATCGCTTTTCAGCGTTATGGGCGAAACTTTGCTCGCCAACACAAGCGGCATCAGCGACTACAACCACAGCTTTGTCAACTTGGACGTGATTGTGGCAGGCAATGCCAACAGCGCCACAAGCGGGTACTGCTACGCCTACATCGACGCTGAAGGTAATGGCGATGTAAATGGCACAGTGCCGACAGGCTCGCTGTCTCCGATTCTAAACATGTTCGGCTACATTCAACCAAACCTTGTACCAATTTACCAATGGCGACCGTGCTATTTTGCCAAGATGCTTGTGGACAAAATCTTTGAGCAACACGGCTACCGGTATGAGTCAAATTTCTTCAGCAGCTCGGGCAATGTGTTTGCCAAGACAGTCGTGCCGTGGGCAAACGAATGGCTGACATTGGCCACGAGCAATTTGGCGGGCAACGTGAGCGGAAGCACGTCTATAACTGTTGCCACGAGCGCGACAAACGTCACATTCCCGATCAACAACACTGCGCCATTTACGTTGAGCGGTTTGAGTATCAGCGGGAATGTAAACATTAAAAACACCAGCACGGTGACGCAATCTGTGTTGCTGAATTTTGACGGAGTGGTGTCGGGCGATCCGGGCGTGACCAATGTGGTAAAATTCAAAATTCAGTACATCAATCCGACTTACACTACGCAAGTACAAAATAGAGTGGTTGTAGGTTCGACAACGGTGAATTGGCGGGAGTATGTGTTTCTGCAGCCGTCACAGTCGTTTTATATTACCATTGAAAAACTTGCGACAACAGGAGGCACAGCGGTTACATTGACTAATAGAAGGCTGAAGATTGAAGGCACGATTCAAGGTCAGTTTAACACAATTGACATGACTAAAGGTCTGCCGATGGACGTGAGGCAGGTGGACTTTCTGCAGGACCTTCAGAAGATGTTTAACCTGTACTTCTACCAGTCGCCACAAGATCCCAAGCTCATATACATCGAGCCGTTTACGTCCTTTTATTCCAGCGGGCAGGTGGACTGGTCGCAGAAGTCAGACGAGAGTGCAGAGATGACGGTGATGATGGGCGATCCAAGCGCAAAAAAGCGCTACCTGTTTAGGTTTAGCGAGGGCGGTGACGCCCTCAGCAAGCTGTATCAAGGTGAGTTTGCACAAGGCTACGGCTCGCG
>OGWD01000037.1_pt1 | contig 15109 bp, 38 predicted proteins | sample 1575981 | NCBI WGS metagenome assembly OGWD01 (sample SAMN07581555, study PRJEB24739) | freshwater metagenome | place: Singapore | collected 2015-04
GTTTCCCAGTCACGATATTTAATGTATTCTTCATTATATATCCTTTGGGTCGTGTTTAACTACGGTAGCATGCCATATATGATGTTTGATATCATCATAATCTTTATGTATTGTTGGTTTAGGATCAATCTTGATGGTATGTCCTCTTGCCATCATTATTTCATTTTCATTTTCAAATTCATGATAATCATCTTGATCATCTGATCTACCAACATGATGTAATGATGCAGCATGGCTACCTGCAGGTAATTTTATATGCAAAATATGAATAGAACTTGTATTAGTTTTATTTAAAGCGAATTCTTCAGCTACATGTTTATCTAACGATGTAGAAGTATATCCTGGTAAATGAGCATGACCATTTTCATCTGTTTTGGGTTTGCCTCTTATACCTGTATAGACATCCATATCCCTATCGGTTTTATGCCTATTAAGCACCCCGTCCATTCTCTTAATTTTTTCTGAGGGATTATCGGGATGTTTATATCTGTCACCTTTGTAACGTTTATCGTAATTGTGTTTAAGCCAGCCATTAATTAAAGATGATTCATCTTGTCTGTAGTCATCAAAATGCTTTTGTTCTTCACTTGTCAAATCTTTAAGTTTATTAGCCTGATGTAAATCCAATTCCGAATCAGACGGTTTGATTACTATCCCAAATTTTGCTTCCTGCAAATCTACAAATAATTCTTCTCTTAAGATTTTAAACGTTTTCATTTTTATTCTTTTGAGCTTGTGTTCTTTGCCAAACGCTTATTTTCTCGTTTGTTTACTGGATGCTCCCAGGTCTCTCTATGATCCCAAACTAAACTACCTTCACGGTGTCGTTCATTGTTGTGATTAACAGAACGATCAACCTGAGTAATCTTTTTACCACTACCACTTAAATGAAATCTAAGCATGGTTCTGTATCCAGGCTTTTCTTTGTCAACATACTTATTGGGACCATGAACTGTATAAACAGATTCAAACCCATGACGTCTTTCAAACTTGAAACCTACCTTGGCTCCTAAACTCATTTGCGGAGACATGTGTTTTTGAAATTGTTCGTGCTTAGCGATCAAAAGAGCTTTTGGTTTACCAATATGAGCTTCTAAATCATGGTACGACATAACACCTGTATGCTCATCTGGCTTAGAATAAGAATTAGCTTCTCTTAATTGCTTAAACGTTTTCATTTATTTTTCTTATTGGGTTAAATCATTATTATTTATAATCCTTTGTTTGATTACGTCTTTAGCGGCACGAAGAGCAGCGTTCCAGGAGGGGGTGTCGTATGGATTACCGTCAGTGCCTACACCACTGTAACCCATTAAATCATCAAGAACTTCTATAGCGATAGGGATATCTGAGAAGTCACATGTACAGCATTCAAACTCTGAGTCATGTCTATCAATAAGCATAAAGTCCCAGTCAGGACAGTGGTGTTTGAATTTATTCATGTCCAAAGTGTTTCTTAATCTTGTTTGCACTGCGCTTATAGAACTTTTCTTCTACATCATAATCAATAGCAGGCGCCATAGAATCAGGTTCAAGTGCTAATAGGCAATCTTGTATAATTAACTCAGCAAACTTTTCAATTTTTATATTGATCCCATCTGATTTGTATCTCATTAGATCAGCTTGTAGAGCAAGTTCTCGAATTCGTTCGTTCATTCCTTGTCTCCATATAGAGCCTTATGTAATCTTTCTATTCTTTCAGCAGCCATAATCAATAACATCTTCAATGCTATATTATCTTGGCTTTCACTAGCCTTACGCAGGGTATTAATTAGTTCTTGATTGGTCATTTTTCTTTAACTCCCATAGTTTATCATGGTAGGCATCCCTGTATATGGCACTTGCTATCATTATAACAAACATCGCACCCGCTCCAACGAACAAATAAAATAGATCGATATAGCCTATAACCAATAAGGCCGCTAAGATGCTGAAGTATATCAAGATTAACTTAATAGCATACCATCTTGCTTGTGATTCAATGCTCAAGTGTTCTTCTCCTTGATTTCAGTGACTTCTTGTTTGTACCATCGCACCCTTTCGCCAAAAAATCCCTGACGTTTGGCCCACCCATAACGGGTCACCAACACAGGTTTAAAATACGCAGGGTGTAAAATGACACGGGACTCTTGAACTTGGTAGTGGCTGCTTAAGTCTTCTTCTGCCTCAGTCATGTTTATCTTCCCATGCCCAATTGACAATTATCCAATCTTCCAAACATTCTTTAAAACTATACTTGGCATCGACTTCGGTCTTACCAAACTTCTTGCACATTCTTTCATACCAATAAGGCCAGTATGTTCGTTTAATTTCATCTTCAGAAATAGTTACAATGTATCCGCCAGTTTCATCTGCCTCTGGATGGTCTGGATCATATTCATTATAGCAATACCATTTCATCTTGGATCCATTCCGCCATCGGAAATACAATCAGTATAACTGTTGTTACGTTTTTCTTCAATGTTTCTAAGGCATTCATTATAACCAGCTCGGTATACAGTACGCAATAACTTTTCCATGCCAGGAACAAGGGTCATACTAGTTCGAGCTATTTCGATTACTTGGTCTTCGTAATTAGTATTATTACTCACTTGGTCGCTCTCTATACTCTGACTTAGGTACATAGGGAAATGTTACAGGCACTCTACTTTCTTTACAAGTGTAATATGATTTATATCGCTCACCAGTTTCTTCTCTGGTGTGCCAGTCGTAAAATATGATACCATCAATATCATATGCACCAGTATCATCTTTGAATACATGACCACATCGTTTGTTTTGGTAGACAGGGCCATTATCAGGACTACTGTAAGAACTGACCTCGTACCATTCCCAGTCTTCACCAGTCAACGGTGCAACGGGTTCAAACTTCGCCAGTTTCTCAAATAGGTTAATAGCATATGGAGCAGAACTTCCCGAATGCCCTTCACCATGAAACACTTCAAGCAACTTCAATACATGGGTGCAGATAGCTTCCTGCATTTCATCTTTAAATTTACCATGCTCATCAGTCCATCCTGCTGCTCTAAATTCTTTCATGGCATGTTTTTCGTAGTTGTTCATTGTACAACCTCACTAAATGTTGTTTTACCATATTGTGTAGAGTATGACCATCGTTTATGGCATTCTATACAGTCAATGGTTCCACTTGTAATATTACCGTCTGGATTCAAATTATTTCCATGCCGGTCATAGACAGGATTGTAGTACATGGAAGTGGTTGTGGAATAGCCGTAACTAAATCTACAATTTCGTTCGCAATCAGGATTGGGATAATTCATTTTTCTCCCCATTGGGACCAGTTATATCGTAACGACCTCCACATCCGCCACAATAGAACCATGACCAACCGAATCCATTGTCATGATACTTTCCGCCTCGATGACCAATCTTACCACATTCTTCAATCAAGGCATTCTTGGCAGGATAATAGACAGTCCTATCATATTCTTCCATGAGCTCCTGCATCTTTTTGCTGCGGGCTCTGTCTATTTCCCATCTGCGTTTAGCGAAATCACTCATGGTGCAGGTTGTGCTGGTGGTAAAACACGGTTGATTAAATCGGATTTGGTTTGATTGCTCATGTTATGACTACACATGATTATGGTTTGTACAATTTCATATAGGTCGGCTCTAGATCTAAAAGTACCCACAAAAAATCCATGGGGGTTAGAATAACCTCGTAATACGACTAAACTGTGAACATAGATAAAATCAGATATATTGTTATCAGGATAAAAGATATGGTTTTTATTGACCCAGGTTCGATATTCATCGTAGCTACCGGATACAATGAAATACTTATCTATTTTCGTTGCCATGCTGCACTTCCGTCTGCTTATTATCTAGCTCAAGAAAATTATAGAAATTAATGGTACGGTCTACACTGTTTGCCCAACGATCAAATTCATTCAGAGGGCAGCTGATATCTACAAAGAAGTCGGGCCATGCCCAGTAACGAAAACGATACAGTCGATTGCCCTTCTGAGCCATAGCACCCATCTTGAAGAAATCCCGAGATACATCAAATCCACGGCGTTTCAGCAAAGTCTTAAACTGACTTGGAGACATACCCCATAGACGATCACGACTAGGTTTTTGCACTTTGTACTTAAAACGCATTTGCTTTCTCCCGAGCGATTTCTTTGATAGCGCGACCTGCTGCTTCTCGAGCATTGGTGTAAGCATAGTCGTCGCTGAGTGAATTGAATCCGTGATACATTTTCCAATCAGACTCTATGTTCTCACGGAATTGAACAACAATGTCAAATGCTTTGGTGAAAGGATCACCATCACTAACTACTCGAACCAAACCATAATCATGAACTATTCGCATATCTATCTCCTTTACACTATACCATAATTATATAGAAGAAAGTATTGAGTATCAAGAGCCTGAGCACTCTAAAGGGTTACTTAACGAATCAATTTCCATTTTCATGTTTTTCTAGTAAGTGAAGTTCCTTCAACTGCCCTTTATAAAAGTAAGAGGAATACTCTTCCCAGGTATCAGTTTTTTTATCTAATAATCTGTAGAATCGAATCTCACCGATAAACTTTTCACAAAATGTCCAACGAATATTTCGCTTTTCTAAATGCCCAAATTCACTACCTTCTTCTGGGTCAATCCATTCAGCATCATAATTTTCATGCCACAATTGATTGTTACGAATTTCATAATTGTCCATGTATTGTGATGGAGTATCCTTTGTCTGATACTTATTGCCATTATAATTAATATAATCAAACATGCCCATGCTAGATCTTCTCAAGATTGTCGTGACTAAAGGTAATGGTATGTCGACCGCATCTGCCATCTATGATGTCGGATTCCGAAAGCTTGGATTTCATTTCCCTGACCATTTCATTCTTCATGACAATGCATTGCTTTTCTGTCTGAATTGCAGTTCGAGTAGCGATCATACCACAGTCTTTGCCTATACACCAAAAAACTATGCCTATCCAAAATTCAAGTGTTGTCATTTTGCCTCCTAATAACCATTGTTTCATTCTCTACCTTAATACTTAGCATATCTCCTGCCTCCCATCCGACTAATTCGAGTATCTCTGGAGGGATAGTCAATAGGACATTGGCTGAGTCTCCGGGAATGTCTGAAAATAATTCTTCAACGGTATAGGTTTTCATTACCATTCAGTGGAATTTACAATAACTTTGTTAAAGGTTCCGGTCACACCGTTGATGTCTATAGGAATTTCAACAGCTATAATGACACCGATACCCGAACTGTTATCTGCAGTAATAGTAACTTTATCACCATCAATAGTATGGTCTGGATTGAGTCTGTCTACTAATTTAAGAATAGTTTCTAGATCATCTCTATGTAGAGTAATTTTATTCATGTCTAGATACACCTCACTTCTTTGCTTGCGTTTGAATTTAAATCCTGCGCCCATTAAAACCAAGACCTATGTTCTTCTCGAATAACTTCCATACCGTCGTATTCATGTATGAACCATTTAACATCATCTGGAATGCTTACTATTTTGAGATCAGCAGCATAACCACATGCATTCTCACCTAGTTCTTCTACCGCAGCAACGAGATCTAGATCGGTACGATCTAGATCGTAATAATCCATTCTTTGTTTGTCAACTAACCAATAATCATTACCCCAATCATCAGTTGCAAGAGTCCAACCCTTGCGTTTGGCAATTAGTTTATAGGCTTCAAAGCTAAGACTAAATCCGCCATAACAACGATTAATTACTACTTTCATTATATTCCAAAGTATTAGATTGTTTAAACCAATAGTTTTCTACAGCTTTCTTAGCACTTTGTTGATCAATAAAATTACCTAAGAACTTCTCACTAGCATTGGTAAATGGAAACTCTTCCTCATAGATTTTTCCCATCCATACTGCCGAATTCATTGTGTAGTGCCATGCTCCTCCAAGAACCCTACCATCAGACTCCCGATAGTAGTAATTCATGTGTTGGGTGTCTTTCCATTTATTCATATGATTTTAAGTTTAAAAAGATATAAAATGCCAACGTATAATACGAAGGCGACTAAAGTAGCGAACAAAATCTTAATTTCAAATTTCGTCATCATCCAAAGGATCTAAGATTTCTGGTTCAATGACTCTCTTATAAAACTCTTTGACTTCTTTTTCCGACATCCAGTTAAGTAAAGAAGTAATAAGCCAGTCCCTATCTAGCATCCCTTCCTCATCTAATTCAAGAATGCGATTAGTCAAGAATGCGATTAGTAAATTCTCTAGCTTTAAAATGATTCATAATACCCCTCAACAGACATCATCATTTGTTGTTCGTATAATTGGTATTCCGCATCTAATCGTCTTTCTCGCAATTCAAGTTCAATTTTTGCAATCATCGTTTCCAGCTCATCTTCTGAAAATTTAGATAAATCTTTCATATACCCTCTACAGAATGTAATTGATAGTATTAATTATCGACCTCAGTTTCTTTGGAAACAATAGCTTTTTCGCGTATACCTGTTTCAAACATATGCCATAATTTGTCAAACTTAAGTTCATATAATGATTCTAATCCCAGAAGGACATTCATTATCTCATCTTGAGACATAGCAGGGTCTCTATCACCTACAGCCTCATATAGAGTCTTGATGTCTTTCGTAATATTCCAACATTCTATAAGTTGTTGCTCAAAATCAAAACGATCAAAACTCATTTTTTCTACACTCCTCAATAACTAAATCTATCAAATATAAAATTTCTTTATCATAATTAGATCCCCAATCTACTATTCCTGTTGCGTAATCTTCATCAGACCACAAAACGAAACCTGCTTTTTCTAATAAATCTAATTTATCCATTACCAGCTCGATGTATAATAGTAATCGAAATCTGTATTCTCACAGTTTAAAACACTGTCAATAACAGCGATTGTATGATCTATATCAGCAAAATAATATTCATCATAAGCTATATCGCCGAAAAAGAACCCGCTTTGAGCAGGTAACAAATCTTGTGCCTTGTCTGGTTCAGCTTTTACCTGCAAGCAAAGATCTCGTAAAGATTCAAGATCAACTTTACTCAGATAATACTCACCACAGTTATCATTTCCGCTTTGGATATTGTCAACAAACCATTTATGTATGGCATTGGCCTTGCGCCAGTAACCAACTTCGAAGCTAATCTCAGTGGTTTCCCAACCATCAGGAACCTTGAATTCTTCTCTTAGAGAATTTCGACGATCGTCATCATAACGTAAATAACGACGTGCTTTGAGATACATATCTAAACCCATAATTAAACTCCTTTTGTCACTATATCTTAATTATATAGAAGAAAGTATCGGCTGTCAATCCTTTTTATCGCCAAAAAGTTGCAGTAAACTCAAAAAGATATTGATGAAATCAAGATACAATGTCAAAGCGCCAACTACTTCCACATTGTGATCCATTCCCTCCATTACAATTTCACGAATCTTTTGGGTATCATATGCTGTCAACCCAGTAAAAATTAGAATGGCAAGGGCACTAATTACCATTTGAGCAACTGAACTACCAATAAAAATATTGATAATACTGGCAATGACAATGGCAATCAATCCAACGAAAAGAAATTTACCAAAAGAATCTAGAGACCTTTTAGTAAAGTAACCATAGAAACTCATTGTACCAAAAAGAACTCCTGCTCCCATAAATGCTGTAAAGATACTACCCATCTTATATACCGCAAAAATACTAGCAAAGCTAAGTCCCATAATTACAGAAAAACTAAGTAACATCAGTTGTGCGATTTCTTTAGGGGGATCTGCTTTTAAAGCGAAAGTCATACCCAATACCGCAACTAAAGGCAAAAATATAGTCACGTATTGCATCCAACCCGTAAAAAAGAATGCCATTAAAGGGGGGACAGATGATACACTATAGGAGACAAGCATACTTACTAATACTGCAAGACCCATGTGTTTGTACACTCCTGCCATTTTTGTATTTACAAAATCTGCAGTAATTGGTGTATAATTTATGTCACTAAACATCGTAATCTCCTATTCTGGTATAGTTTAATACGTTTCCGACACCATATTTGGCTTCCGCTAACAGCTTAGCATCTAAGTCATTTTTAGCTATAACAATGGTATGTGTAGTTTGATAGTCATTGATTTTTATCCAAACCTCATACTTGTAATACATGTCATCCTCGTATTTTAAATCGATCATCATAAATCTTTTTACAAATTTTTTCGTAGTCTTCTGTATCAAACATATTTTTGTACATACTCATTCCACTAATAACAAGCATGGCCGCTATTAAATCTGGCTCGTATTGATACATAGCCTTTATAATAAATTCCTGAACATCTTCATTACATAATTTAGATTTGTCATAATCGTTTTCAATCATCCTGAAAATCCTTAATGGATTCAGAAATATTAAAACAAGTATTAAGCTCCTCGGGTAACATTGCTGACACTTCCTCGGGTGTCATGTTTTCATATTCATAATAATCATCTTGCCCATTCGAGTAAATACCACAAAATGCCATACCTGACTCATTATACATACATGTAACTTCAAATCCCAGTTCTTCTAGGCATTCCAAAAAACCTCTCGGAGGACCCCAAGCAGTATCAAACTCTACAATGATTCTGTCATCCTCCATTTGTATGACTTGAATTACATCACTGCCAACATCCCATTTGGTTCCCCAGTTTTCCACACTCCATCCATAATCCCAATCACCAGAAGGGTTAGGCTTTAATGAATGGAATAGCCCTTCAGAATTCAAGGCCAATTTGAATTTATTGATTAAGGTTAAATCATCGGATCTGACTTCTAGATTGTTAAGACACCAGTTTGGCATTTCTCTTCCTTAGTATAAATTTGCATCTTCAATAGCTGATTTGATCTCGTCTATATCAGTTCTAGTTTTCCAACTACCAACGTAATACCCATGTACATTTTTTAATCCTTTCAATATAGATGGGTTATAAACGAATTTGTATTCTTCGGTGTTAAACTTTTTTCTTTTTAAAAACGCATTGTATTCAGAATAATTCCCAGCAATAATATATTTTGTGGTAAATCCAATTAATTTGTCATTTTGATTTATGTCGAAAGTATTTAAAGAATGAATTGAAGAGGTTGATAATGGAGAAATACTTATTGTAGAGAATTGTGACGTAGAAATAGTTATCTTAGATAACTCCTCATCTGTTAGAAATCCAAAACTTTGAGAATGGTTATCCCACATATTATAATTCAATTCATTTTCTTTAATCATTAATCACCTATGTTCTGATAGAATCTTTTTTCTTGAATTGTTCTATTTTTATAGAGTTTTCTGGGGCTGCTGCAAATAGGGCAACTGGAGACTCCACAATCCAGGGCATGGTGCTTGGCAAGTTTGTGGGGTTCATCAATAAGAACACCCATACTTTTAGCAATTCTCATCTGTTTCTTTATTGCATTAGTTGTTCTTTGTCTGCGTTCACTATGTTTTATTTTAAAGATATTGTCACTCATTATATCTCCTGAGAATTTGATTTAGATCTGTGGTATTCCTCTTTATTCATTACAAATTTAGTTTCAGGATATCTATTTTCTAATACTGCAACAGCAGCATCAAAAGTTGTACCTTGTGCTAAAAAATCATTGTTTGTTTTGTTCCAAAGATAGAAACAACCATCTATATTTTCTATTCTTATTTCAACAGGAATATTGTACTTTTTGGCTTCATATGTCACATCTTTTTTTCTTAATCTATGTATCATTGCATAGATTATAATACAAATTATAATCCACTCGAACCATGTAAAGTTTTCCATTATGAATTATATAGCACCAGATATTCTGCGTTATTAGTTTGCTCGATGGTCTTATATACCATCTGCTCACCGTCCCATCCATCCTGATCGAATCTAGAATCATTGGGTGTCAAAAAAACATAAATCACAGTTTTATCTGTTCTTGGACTATGTACGTTTACAGCTGCTGGAAATTTACCATTTGATTTAACTGGGCAGATAATCTGATTAAGTTTTTTCTGCCATTTACAATCAGTTAATGAATAGGAATCTATTCTATCTTGAGAATGAAGTATCATTTTTACGCCTTAACAAAGGTCGATTTGAACATTGTGTCCTTGCCATGTACCAGCAATACCGATGCATGCTTTACCTGCAGGTCCTGGGTCACTCTTACAAGATGAGAGAGCAAATACTGCATCTTGCAGAGCGGTGGCGTGACTCGTAGTACCAGTATTCATCCAAAGGTCTTCTACTTTACAGTAGAAACCGAATCCATCGATCACGAATCGAACACGCTGTGAATTCTTCAAACCAGGGACTAAACGCTTTCTCATATCAACTCCTCACTATGTCCTTTAGTATATATAAAAAAGACTGCCGAGTCAAGCACCAGCAGTCAAGATGTACTTAGCCAAATGTTTCCAATCGCCACCCTCTGCACGAATCTTTACTACACTGATAAGCGAACGAAGCGAGAGATTTTGAACACTCTTGACCATAGAGCGTAAAAACTCTAAAGCGTCATGCTTGTATTCTTTGCTGTACTCGGGCAAAAATTCTGCATCGTCGACAATAGTTTCCATACGCTCGATCTTCTGCTCTTCGGTCATGCTCAGATCCACACACAAAGCACGCGAGCGAACTGCTTGATCTAGCGAGTCCATGTCCTTGTTGCTGATGAACACGATGCTGCCCGTGAACTTGAACGAACGGGGAAGATCCTCGTCTTTGATGTCTGCATTCCAGCTGATGTATCGCTCACCGTAAGAGTCAAGTGCACCCTTGAGCAAATTCAGTGCTACAGGATCCTTGAGCACGCTGTCGCAGTCATCGAAGACAAGAGTCATACCGTTGCCTTCGAACAATGAACGATACAAACCTTTAGCGGTACTGAATCCTTTGATGATTCGAAAAGACTTGGAACCCTGCAAACGAGTACCGACCTCGAACGATGCGAGATCAGTCACATCATGTAAACCACAGTCCTTAAGAGCGCGGATGACACTGTGAGTCTTACCCAGACCACCCTGACCCGTGATAATTGCTGATGCTACGGTCTTCTTCGCAACCATCGACACCATTTGCTTGACGAACTCGAAACGTTTGGTAATACCAAACTCGTCGATCTGCTTAGCATCATTGTTGATCGTCTGAGCAGCGTTGATCCGATATCCTAGAGCAGCCATCTTGTTCTGTACATAATCCAAGTGAGTACTGTGGGACTTGATACGACCGTTTACTGCACCTTCCCAGCGCTTCTTGGACTCATTGAATTTGATTGTTACTGAAGCCAATTTCATCTCCTAAATTTCACTATACCCATATTATATAACCAAATGATACCCGAGTCAAATGACGGGTTACTTGGTGTTCAGCTCTGGAGAATATTTGGACAGAAGCTCAAGCTCTAAAGCGTGAGCAGCTCCCTTGCCTCTGACGACATCGAGCACTGTCCATACGAATGCCGCTGGACCATACTGACGAATGTTCTTGCACAAAGTCCAACTCTTGGACTCGCTAAGGGCCCTCTGAAAGTGCTTCAGAACCCTTACACGAAGGTCTTTCTGCCGAAAACCCTGAGTAACCCCAACGTAAGATTCGCCTGTCACGGCGTTCTGTAGGAGGTACACGATGTGACGTCTGTCGGATCTCTTTTTTCTTACCATACACATATTATATGTCCATTTGATACCCGAGTCAAATGTATGGGTACTTAGTATCCGACTAAATTGATCAGAATTGCTTGACTTCTTTTACTAATTTCTGTGTGGTATCTTTTGGAACTACGGTCATTCTTGCAATGAAGGTTGTAATGCCCTCGTTTCGATGTTGATGCTTTGTAAACAATACATGTTTACTTTCTTTCAATAGATGTTCAACAAGAGAATAGCATAACTTCTTTTTTACGTAGTTTGTGAAATCAACATCATTACTTGCCTGCAGATATTCAATATCAGATACGGAGAAATTGGCTACAACTATTTCTCCCTCTATCCCTAAATCATGTAAGGATGTACTTTTGCTAGATGGTTCTGATGTGTTCACGTAATTTATCCCAATCAATTTCTAAATCGGTCCTTCCATCATCTAAAATAATTGTTTTACTATAGATATTCTGTTTCTCAGCGATCTGTTTCTCAGCGATCTTTGGTTTTCGTTTCTGAGTGATCTTTTTCTCAGCGTTCTTGTTCTCAGTGTTTACTTTTTTTGGTCTCGGCATGTTGTTGCTCCTTATAAGTGCCGGTTACGAAACTTCCGGCTTGACTTTAACGTAGTCAACGATAGTCCCAGGGTGGAGTGGAGGATGGGACCGAACAGCACACGCCCAATAGTTTTCACTATTGAGTATATTGACGCAAATTAGGTTTTTCATCAAACATTGGATTGGGCCAAAATCTATTGTTCTTATATACATAATTATGTCTAGATTTATAAGCTAAACCAAAGTTTATACTTCTCATATAACTTTTGTATAATTCAGAATTATTGCAGTCCTCAATTGCTATTACTTTAGTGTTAAATTTTTCTACATCTAAGCCTTTAAGTACTTCTATTTCCCAACCTTCTACATCTACAGAAATATATTCTAATGTCTTTACACCTATACTGTCAAGTAAAGAATTAAGTGTAGTTACTCTAATTTCTACTTCTTCAAAGTCATAGTTTACAGCTGGTTTGTATCGTAGATCTAATGCCGAAAAACTAATGCCTTCGTTTTCCTCATCCCAATGTCCTGTATTATAAATCTTAAAACTAGATACTCCTTCGTAATCAGCACATGCTACATTATATACCTCATATCCTAGGTCTATATGCATTTTAACAAACTTGGCATTAGCATCAATGCCTATGCATCTCCAACCTAGTTCTCTAAAATACTTCGACATACTAATATAGGTTGGATGACCTGCACCTATTTCTACCATAGTACATTTTTGATCTTTAAAGAAATTTTCATATACAAAAATATCTATACTATCTTCAGCGTACATTTCTTTCCTTGGTCTCGGATGAGGGATTCCCTTAATCTATGGATCGATTGATCACATAAAAATGATGGTCTCTCTGTCTGGATTTGAACCAGAACCACTACGCCCCAAACGTAGTACGCTGCCAGGTTACGCCACAGAGAGTATTTTCACCAATCCGAGATAAGATAAATTAGGTAAACTAAAAATCCAATAATAGATAAAAGTTCAATAATGGTAAAATTGATAGAACTATACAAGTTGTTTAACCAGATAAATTTTTTATTCATCTCATCAACCTATTAACAAACTTTAGTAAAAGTAAATGATGTCTATATTCATGCCAATATGGATGTAGGAATTTCTTTTTATACCAATATATATCACTTTCTGGGTGAGGACCTATTAAGCCAATATTATTTTGTATAATTGCTGCAGCATCGCCGTTACTGTAAGTAGCAACAGTTTCAAATTTACTAGAATCTCCTAGTAAACTACATCCATCGTAAAAGAACATTGTCTCATCATGGCCCAACCAATTAACATCAACGACAGTACCATAACTTCTATTTGTATCAGCATTAGGCCTTTTTATATATTGAACAGGATTTACATCATCTAGTATATTAAAATAATGTGGTCCGGCCCAATAAGCACCCATGCAAATACCAAGATATCTTTTACCTTTTGCTATTTGATTTCGTATTATATCTTCTTTATCTTTTAGTAACTTGTTGTATCTATTGCTGTCACCTATGCCACCAGGGAAAGCAATCATTTTATATTTTTTTAATACCGCTTCGGATAGCTCATCTTTGTTGAAACAGTCAACTTCGTAGGTTAACCCTAGTGCTCTAATTATACCATGAGCACATTGAATACTACACTCCGGATGATTGTGAAATAAAGCTATACGTTGTTTTTTCATCTAATAACCATATTTTAGCACACTCTGGGATTCGAACCCTTCGTCCAGCATCAGGACTACAAACCGACCCGCTTGCTATTGGGAGTGAATGTGCTAGAATATGGTGTCGGCTACAGATTCCCACCTGCCCCAACTTGATTTATTTTCTACGATTCTTATTACTACCTCTTAACCATTGAATAAAATGCGAGATATTCATTTCTTTTCTATCCTCTATTCTACATACATTTTTTACTTTTGGCATACCTTTTCCAAATTGGGCTGCAAATCTCGGGTTCGGTCTTCCTTTTAATGATTTTGATAATGCCAATTTGTGGCTTTCTGATTTTTTTCCATCTCCTCGTAGTTTTGCCGCAGTTTTTCTATTATGTATTTCCTCAGCAGACATAAATTCCTTGGTTCTGCCAATGGTATTAAACTTTTCTCCATCATTATTGTGACCGTTAAATGATCTAGGATCATTCTTAGCATCCAATATTTGAAGAATTAACGATTCAAGTTGAAACATTTCTAATTCAGAACCATATTGAATAATATCTCTATTCCATTCATTTGGATTTTTTAGAATATGAGCCTTCACTAACTTAGATGAACAAACATAATTACGGTTTTTTCCATTATGAAAACCGATGTACCATTTTAATGTGGGTAAATGAACCCATTTGTACACAAAAGCTTTTTCCATGTAAACCTCGCTATTAATGTCAGCTACTTGTTCCCACAAGCCCTGACCTGGAGTGTTGCCTCGTCCATACCATCTTCGGGCTGGTCAAACCCTGCCATAGTCTTTTACCCTGCCGGATGTTAGGGCCCGGAAGGAGGTCGCATGGCTAACCTAGACTACTAACGTAAGTCCAACCGCCTACTCACTAACCGGCGTAGGGCCGGGGATACTGGTGGGAACTGAAGGAATTGAACCTAACTGCCAACCACCCTACATATTATGGCAACGGATTTACAGTCCGCCGTAGGGAACAGCTCCCATATCTGGAGTGAAGGGTGGGATTCGAACCCACGGTTTTAGAGTTTTGCAGACTCTTGCATTGGGCCACTCTGCCACCTTCACATAATACTGGCTCACCGACCTGGGCTCGAACCAGGGACCTAGTGATTAACAGTCACTCGCTACTACCTGACCTATCGTGACTGGGAAACAGATCGGAAGAGCACACGTCTGAACTCCAATCACCGGCTATGATCTCGTATGCCGTCTTCTGCTTGAAAAAAAAAAA
>OGWD01000038.1_pt1 | contig 14895 bp, 33 predicted proteins | sample 1575981 | NCBI WGS metagenome assembly OGWD01 (sample SAMN07581555, study PRJEB24739) | freshwater metagenome | place: Singapore | collected 2015-04
GTTTCCCAGTCACGATATGGGGTGGGGGACTTATATTTTGTTTTTTAAATGACATATTTTTCATGCAAATTTGTCGTATCAATAAAATCTCATCTGGTTGTATCTAAATCAACACTTTTTTGGTTCCCAGTATTACAATGTCAAATTGTGGGAAAAAGTGGGAGAATGTGGGAGAATGTGGAAACTCTCTGGGAATTGACCCTCGACCGAAGTAAGGTCGTATTTTACAAAATTTTATAAAGGTCATACATTTATACTTCTATGTGAGGTATAAGGTGTATATATGTATATCTAAAAAGATGGTCATACACGGCCTCCCTCGTTTCACGATGGTCGGCCTTCGGGGTGGATCATATATATGGGTCATACAAAGGAGAGGGATGAAGGGACGACCGCAGGGAGTCCCGTAATATTGTTTGGCAATGGAATAGAAATGTTTTTAGATATTAGAAAAGTAGGGTGATTTCGTAATTGGAGAATTTTTCTTGTAATACTCGTTTTATTAGTTGATCGTATTGATCTTGATATATTGGTTTTCCTTTTATATCGTCTGGGTAATCGATTTCAGGGTCGTGGGAGAATATAGTTATTTTAAAATCTGGGTGGATAGTATTGTTGTCATACGAGAATCTTCTTTTTACCGGATCGATCATTAGTTTAATATAATCGTCTAGTTCGTAAGGGACGCCATCGATTTTACCTTTTTTTAATGCTTTAAAGAGGTTGTTAGCTTTATTTTCTATATTGATATAATCGGTATTATAATCAGGATCTATTTTTGGGAGTGATACATTGGTTAGATCAAGATCTAGTCCATGTTCAATAAGTTGGTGTAGTTTTCTAGGTTTTTTTATTTCATTAGCCAGTGCTGGTTGAAGGTAAGGAAATAGATTAAATTTAGAATGTCCTGGATATATTTCGATTTCAAACAAGGAAATGTTTAATCTTTCGAGTGCTGGGAATTTATGGATATTGGTATTAGTTAGGAAGTGAATATAACCTTCAATGATTTCATTAAATATTTCAGGTCGTATGACAGGAGGTTGATGTTCTAGTATTACATTCACATAAAGTTTCCATATTGGTCCGTTTCCGTAGGGGTCAAGACCTGATTCTACGGTTTGTATTGTACAACCTTCATCGTTAGATAGGGAGAACACGATAGTTCTGTTGGTGAATCTTGTTACGTCATTGATTGTTTGTTCTGCTAGGTCATACAATTTCATTTATATAAATATTAGTAATACGCCGACTGTTTTGAATTTTTCTATTAGGACTTTTTTTATGTATTCAACGTCGCCAGTTGTGATGGGGTCTGTCATACGCATGTATAGATCGAATACGGGTTTAATATCGGTTGGATCGGCTTCGAAGAAGTAGTTATATTGGATGTCATACGTATCGGGGAGTGTGTAAGGAACACCGTCCACTTTAGATTTCTTGAAAGCTTTGTATACGTTTTCCATTCTTTTAACCACACGGTCCAGGGTATTTTCTGCATCATCTTCGAATTTTGGTAGGAATCCGCTTTCGATCCATTTATAATCATCATTTCCCTGTAATAGATCTTGGTAAGGTAGAGGTCTTCTTAGTTCCTGTCTTAATGCAATTCTGAGGTGACCGTATAGGGTGATGGTTATTATTTTATATGTGCAACGAACATTTTCGAAGAAGATTTTATCGATATAAGGTCTATCTGTTTTTGATAGTTCTGTGATACAGTCTTGGAAAAGTGTTGGGGGTATTACGGGGTTGATCAGGGTGATGTTTGGTAATAATGAGAAGACGTTATGGTTATGTTCATCGAGTTCTAGGGAGCACTCCTCCCCTGTTGATAGGTTGAATTTAATGATTTCGTGTCTCATTGCCAAACAAAATTGGGGTCCACGGATCTGGGATGAAGGGACGACCGTAGGGAGTCCCGTAATAAAAAGACCATTCCGAGTCGGCGAAATGGTCTTTCAGGAGTTACCTCGGGTAATGATCGTATCCTTATGCTGAAAGCAATTGGTTACGGTAAGAAACAGCTTGCTTCTTGTTAGAGAAGTTTTTGCTGTACTTTTCACCGTCAATGCTTACGCGTACACGATATGATGTACCGTCGAAGTAAACGTTTTTAGAAACCGGAACATAAGTGGTGTTACGGATCTTAGCCGCTTGGCGATTCTTGGTTGATTTGTTACTCATAATTTATTTGTTTATATATAAAATATACACAAGAAAAATGAGAAAACAAAATATTGCCGTAATTTTTTTTCTTTAAACCATTTGCTGGTCTATATTTCAAAGAGCTGGTTGCCAAATAAATTCGGGTTAGCCGGGCGGGATCGTTAATGTTGATTGGGTGGGTGTTATTGTTGCCAAACAAAATCTGGGATACCCTCCTCGGAGTGGGGTAACCCAACCTGATGAGGAATTTTTATTGGAGATGTTTGCCCCATTCTATCATTTCGTGTAATAGAAGAGAGCATACCACAATATGTATCAAACATAAGAAGACCATAAATCCAATAAGGTGGTCATCATTTTCTTTGGATGCATATCTGACTCCCCAGTTAATGAGGTGTGTAGATCCGATAATGAATATAAAGGATACTACGATGGCGAAGGTATATACGTTCATGTTTTAATAATTGTTTTTGTTTGTTTAGGGATAATGAAAGCTTCGAATGATTTTCCCCATCCATCTTCGGGTTGGTTTTTTGCTGCCAACAGGAAGGATGAGTTATTGAATCCGATGGGGATCACATTATCGCCCGAGTATTCTACTGTTATGTTATCAGGATGTGGAGTCACGGTAAGGTTTCCACATTCGCAAGATCTTGTTTTCCCTGGGTAGGGTCTAACGATATCCTGACATTTGATACAATAGAACAGTTTCATTTTGTGATCTGAAATAAATTAATATTATGTTTGGTTAGTGGTAATATTTCACGAAAGATTCTTATTCTAAATGATCCATCAGAATATGTCACTTTTGTTTTACCTTGGCCATTGATGACGAAATATTTTAAATTATCACCCATCTTGATAATTTTTTTATTAACGTCTTTAAGTTCGGTTGATGTACCTATTTTCATATCTGTCCGTATAGTTTTAAGAGGTGAACACCTGCGTAAAGAAAAACAAATGCACCACCACCCTTAAACAATATTTGTCCAAGAAATGTAACAAACCAGTGGGGTGTTGTTATTTTCATAACAAAAGAAATCATTCCAAGGAACATGGTCAGAAGATAAAATAATGTTTCCATATTAATTGTTTTTTTTTTTAGAAATTTTCAAACCAAACGTTACCAGTCCAAGTATTAAAATATTGATGTTGTTTGGTTTTCCAGTTAGTTCCAATTTTATGTTTGAAACTGCTTTTGATTATGTGAATAATGTGTTTCATAAAAATATTTTTAATTCCAAGTAATTGATCTTCCAGTATCAGATTCGAACCATTTTGGTTCTACGATAGATTTCTCACCGTCTCTGAGTCTGGTAATCTCGATGCTACCAAAAGGATCATCAAGATTTGTTTTGGTAATCTTATAAGTTTCTTTATAGATTGTCCCCATTATCCTGTCGGAATATAAACCGAGAGGATGTTCAGCGGTAAAGATCTTATTTTTTTTGATTACCATCCGTTATATTTTTTATTTGATTTATCATATAAATCGTCATACAGCTTCCTTGATTTTTTTAGTTCTTTGATGTCTTCATCCAATCCCAAACCTGTAACAATTAACCCCGTCATCCATCCGAGGAATGAAATTGCTCCGAACCAATATGTGGAGTCAGAGTTGTATTGCATTGGGTCCCATGTATGGTTACCAAAACTAAAGAACAGATATGCGAGACCCATTGTTACGATTCCGAATAAAAGAATTGTTTTCATTATTTTTTAGTTTAAATTTCCGGTTGATAGGTCATACAAAAAGGTATTGAATTCTTTGATTGTTGAATCGTCATCCTTGGTATCTGTGAAGTAACCAGAGTCTTCAAATTCTTCAATCATTGTTTGTGGGTATCCATCACCCCATCCATGTTGTTTATGGAGGGTATTACAGATATAATCCCAGTCATATTCAAATTTCTTTTTCATACACCAAAGTTAATTTAATATTATTTCTTCACCAAATCTTTTTTTAGTCCTTTCAAGAAATGTGCGACGATTACGGGTGTCCAACCATTCCCGATCATATGCCATCTCTCAGCTTCGGATAGACCGTCCACATCGGTATATCCTTTTGGTAGGGTTTGGATTACTTCTGCTTCCTCTACGGTCAGATAACGGGTTGAACCATTTTTCAATGTGATTCTTCCGTGATTGTGTTTTCGGGTGGTGAGGCAATTGATCTTACCATCTTTTCTTGTGGTTCCGATCATATCCCATTTTTTATTTCCCGTTTTTGATTTTCTTCCTCTAACACCATATCCACCGATTGCATTGGGGATGATGTCACCAACACGAACATCTTTTTCAACAAAGGGTAATACGTGGATGTTTGTCCAGTATAGACGAACTCTGTTTTGTGCTGTCATTATTGATGAGTTCACTTCAACTGGTAATACACCAAGTTCTCTTGAGATGATGTATTTCCATTTCGGATCCATTTTGGCCACGTTTTCAAAGAAAAAGTATTTTGGTTTCAGTTCACGAACTAATCTTATAAATTCCCAGAACAGATAAGATTGTCCGATGAATTTGACGCCAGCTCTTTTTAATTGGAGGTATTGTTTCAATGATGTCACCTCAAAGTTTTCTGCTGTCACCATACCTCTACGGGTACCAGATATTGAAAAGTCCTGACAAGGTGAACCGGCAGATAGTAACCATATCTTTGGTAAATCTTTTGCTTTAACCTGTCTTACGTCACCGATTTGAATTGTATCGGGGAAGTTAGCTTGGGTGATAGCAATTGCTGATTCATTGATTTCACTTGCGAAATACTGGTCATACGGGATACGAGACATTTTCAGTGCGATCTGTAAACAAGATCCACCGTCGAATAGGGATAGAACGTTTCTCATTTATATTGTTTTAATTGGGTTTCGGTTTGTTTGATAATATCATTCATTGCTTCTACCAGTTTTTTTCTGGTATATTCCATGAACTCGTTGTCTTTGTAAAGTTTATCGATGTTATCAACACCCCAATCAGCTGTTGTTCCAACGATCACCCTTACATCTTTGTTTTCGATATCGACACGTTGGAACGGAATCCTTGCGTATACGTATTCACGTACAAGATTCAGTTTAATCATATCGTTGGTGAAACTTTCCAACATGTTCATTTGCATGATGAGAGTTTCAAGAATGGCCAACTGTTCGAATGTTGGTTTATTGTTATTGATAATGGATTTATATTTTCCCAACAATTTTTTAAGTTTGGGAGAATGAGAATCCAAAACACGATTGGTGTTAAGGAATTTGTCGAACAATGAGATTTCTTTATCGTTTCCGATAATTTTTGAGAAAGCCCCGTCTGTGAATGCATTTACTCTAGCCATAAGTTTTTTTGTTTTTTGCCAAACAAAATCGGGAATCGTCTTCAGTCCCGAAGTCTAGCTTGTTAATAATTTTGTTTTGTCATTTATGTTTTTGACGAACTTTTTGGTATCAAAAGGTTGTGTTGTATTTGATATTGGTGTTGCGTATCTTGACGATACGTTGAATAACATACTCCATTCATTGAATGAAAGTTTCTCTGACGGGTATACCGTAGATGCTACGTTAATCTTCTTCTCCATTTTCTTTAAGTTTTTCGTTAAACAATTTTATTATTTCTTGTTTATCATCTTCGTCCACATATTCATAATCCTCCAAGAATTTTTCAACGGTTAGTGTTTTATCATTTTGAAGTGCAAATTCAATACTGTTTTCAACATTATCAAAAAAAGATTCATCTTCGGTTAGTCGATACTTTCCTTCTTCGTATGAATAATCCTCTTCACTTACAATCCCCTCTGGTTCAATAATTGTTTTACCAGCAAAGTTTGCACCAGGTTCTTCATAATAGATTTCAACTTTAACATTGTATTGTTTGCACAAATGATAAAAGAACTGTATTGGTGGTGACCATGCGGTCAAGAAGCTCATTGTAATACCAGTATCACTATATGCAACATTTAGATCTTCATGAGATACATCCCACTTCGTCCCCCAATATGAAATATTGGCATCGTACCATTTTTCTGTTTCATATTCAGCAAAGGTAACATCTGGCTTAATACCAACCAGTGTGGTGAAAACATTCCCCTCGGTTTTATCTTCGATAGATTCCAAAGCGAACTTTATCTTCTCAATTGAAGTTTCGTCACCACTAATGTATACGTCATTGGTACAATAATTAGGCATTGTTTTCTATGTTTTCTTCATTGTAAAGATCAACAATTTCAGTATCACATTGTATTGTAAATTTAAATGTTATTTGAATCATCGTCACTAAAAAGTTCCCCATCATCATCTCCATACATTTCATCCTCATCAAAATCTTCATCGTCATAAAAGAAACCTTGATCGGGACAACTTACAGGATAGGGAACTGAATCCCAGAATTTTTTCCAATCTGTGTTTGAAGCTGGTAAATGTTCAACAATTTTTGGCATTTTAAATCCAGCATTAACAAAATCGGGTGCGTCTCCTGTTTCTGAAACATTGAATGATTTCCATCCGTATTTTGATACCAATTCATTTGCTTTTGTTGTGCCTTCAATACCCTCAACAGTTATTGGTGCTTCGTAATGTTCAAAATCATCGCGGTAATACAATTTCTTACCATCTTTTTCAACACCACGTTTCCATATTTTGTCAAAGAACATATTCCTTGTCTTATCATCGGTTTCACCTTTCAAACCATTTAATTCTGCTGCTAAGACATAGAAATCTTTTCCACCAAATTCACCATAACCTTCATAGTTATCTTCGGTGAATACTTGACCATCTTCTGTAATCATATGGACGGTAAACGTAGGTCTACCGCTATATGATGACGGAATACTTTTATTTGTGTCTGACGTGAACCAACTGAAGAATCCCATAATAAAAAGTTTTTGAGGTTTGAGAATACAAATATACAACAGATAATGTTATATAAAAATTATTTATTCGGTTAAATTAAAATTTAATTCTGTAAAGAATTCGGGCACGGTTTCCTCAACGGAAATGATGTCTCTAGCCCATGTACCAACAACAGTTTCATCACCCCTGAAATCACCACCACCCCGGCCATTTCCCTCACAGGTCAATAATGGTAATGGATGTATTTGCCAACCATCATTATCGAGAGGAACTTTTGTTTTGTCAACGTACTTCATTTTGGTATGATTGACAATGTATTTGTATTTTTTCTTCAAGGTTCTTTTTGTTGGGATGATTTTTATTTCATCTTCCAACATACCATAAATGTTTATATCAGTATCGGGTTCATTGTCTGCATAATCACCAGCCCAAACAATGGGTTGTTTATGCCATGATCCACCGGGAATTAATAAGTTTTCAATTGCTTGAACAAATTTATTATTCATCCAGCTATGTTCCATCAGTTTGAGACCGTTACCCATCATGAAGCTTTGTCCATCTTCACGAGTGTATTTTACTTTAATGTCATGTGAATAAACCCATGCGAGGGGTCTTTTTTTTGAATCGTCCAGCACCGCTGGTTTGTAATATTGTCCCATAGTTATATGATTTTAAAATCGTTTAAATGAACTGAATAACCAATAACATCATTTTTTTCACGATATGCAACAAACGAGCCTAATAATGAGTGAATGTATACGATTTGACCTTTCTTTAAAAACAAACCACCTTTATATCTTATAGTGTGTTTTATTTTTGCTCGTTTCATGATACAAATATACAACAGATATTTTTATATTCCAAATTTTTTTTGAAGTATTCTTCGGAGAAGATCCGACTCGGCGGTCATCCTTATTTTGTTTGGCATTGCCAAATAAATTGTGGGATACCTCCTCGACGGAGTGTCTGTGTTGGGAATCTGAGGCAAAAAGAAACCCCATCATTTCTGACAGGGTTCTTGTATTACTCAAACCAAAACTATATGTGACAGTCGTAGAGTGATAACTTGGTATTCGGATGTAATGAATCAATAAGATCATTTATTTTTTTATACCATTCTTTTTTATCCATTTCATTTCTCGACATACCAAACCAACCCATCTCACCTCTTTCTTCCCAAATACCATCTTTAAGAATGGCGTAAGTTGAAATTGCACCGTTGCGTGCGTTTTCAATATATTCAGATCTTGATATTAGAAATTCATCAGGACTGGTAAAAAAACCAAATGGTTTATCTGGTGTTTCGTTCCATTTTTTAACACGTTCTTGTCCGTTATATGCGTCTCTTGCCCCTTCGATATCGTCTTTGTATGCTTCAAGAACTTCACTCCATGTTCTGTTTGGTTTTGTTTTACCAAATATTTTCATTGCTTCGTCATACGAATTAGCTGCACGATCTTCGGCATCTTTTCTCATTCCCTCAAAATCAATTTCTTTTTTCAATGCAACATCGGCTCTTCCGATTTCTGCGGGTTTTGTTTGGAGACCTGGTTTACCAACTTGACCGATCAAACCTTCTTTCAATTTAAAGAAACCGGTCCAGCGTCCACCGAGTTCATACCAATCCCACTTACTTTTTTCATTGTATGTTGTCCATTCATGCCACAAACCATCATCACCTTTTTTCCAGTTATTGTTGTTCCAATCTTCACCTTTCAGTTCGTAGAGTTCATCGAATGGTAATTCATGACCACCGTTCTCTGGTTTTTTATACCAGTCCATCATTGATTGTCGATCTTCAAAAGAAATTGGTCCAGTATCTCTGGGTTCGGTTTGAATACTTTCGTCATACGGTTTGAGTTGTTTTTTTGCATTTCCACCAATGACTAATAATGTAAAGTGTGACATACATTTTTGATTTGTGAATGTAAAAATATGAATTTATTTCCACATTTTAACACATTCGGATGATGAAATATTGTAATCTTTGAATAAGAGTAAAATACTTTCTCTTGCATAATCGGATGCGGTTTGACTGCGAAATGCTGAATACTGTTCCAACATATTAAACACCTCAACAATAACAGCACCTTTATTTTTCACATCAGATAAAGTATTCATCAATTTTTCAAAGCGTTTATAGCTTTCTCTTTTTCTGATTGATTTTTCGTCATGTGTGATTTCCATGATTAACTTTTTAATTTTTTTGTATAGATTTTTTCACCCTCATACACCTCCACTTCATTATTGGTTACTTTGATTAAACCAATATCTTCAGATTCTTCACCCTGCCATGTGATTTCACCATTCAGTAATACACCCCATGGCGTGAACATATTTTTGATAAGATATTTCAACCATTCGATATAGTGGTAGAATTTTTCACCACCATTCCATTGAAAACGGTCGCCAACAATTTCCCAGTCACACCACAGGCTTGGCTGACATAAACCTTCTTTGATACGTCTTTCGTTTTCACGATATAATTCCATACCACCCAACGTACCGCCATATTCTTGTTGACCGGGAGGGGTATTGTAATCAATGATTGAAGGGTCGCGTTCATCATCATCTTTGGCGAAGAATTCACCATCAACACCATAAATGGTTTCGTGTTGTTCTTTTTCAACCCATTCGCCATTTTTTTCAACGAGGTCGGTTACCGCATCTTTTCCGTTGGTAAGAAGTTTACCTGTTGCTGGTAAACCATATTTACCATTGTATTTTTCCATTAATTTTTTGGGGTCGCGTTTCATTCTGCGGGTGCTGACAAAAGCATTAAAGTATTCCTGTTGTTCGGGGGTGAGAGGTTTACTTAAATCTAAGTGACCTTCAAAATCGGTAGTGTAGCCCATGATAGATTATTTTTTTGGTGAGTAATTGAGAATACAAATATACAACAATCTTTTTTATATTTCCAAATTTATTTTTTGATATCCCATTGAGGAGACCCTAAACAATCATCCAAAATTTATTTGGCATTGCCAAACAATATAGATCTGGCGATATCTCAACGCCAGCTGTCTTGGCGCTTTAGCATAAAAAAACCCAGCAATCGCTGGGTTAAAAATTTAGATCATCCAATTTATTGGATAACGAACTTATTATCTGAAGTAAGTTTATTACGAACCTTTTTAAATTTCAAACCAACAATAACATCGGTTTTATCTAAGTATCTCATATCATAGTCATCTCCCGGTATTACCTGATAACCTAGGAATGTCTCTGGAACTGTTTTAAAGACCATTGCGACCCTGATATTCCTTTTGAGCATATCCAAACACACATCCATATTAAACCCCGAAAATGAGAAGGTAATGTCGTAGTTTGGGTATTTATCCGCCACCTCCACTCTTTTAGGTACTTTGGTATAATCATAAAACATCACGTCAGGGAACAACTGTAATACGTTTTTAATTGTACCATTATCGTTGATATAAAAAGATTCGGGGGAAATATCTGAAGTGTTGTTTAATCGAATACTGAAACGATATCCTAAATCTTGGGCTTTCTTTTTTGCAATTTTTATTTCATCTATCATCCAACGCATAAAGAATTCCCTTTCTTCAAAAAACAACCTTGTTTTTTTTATCCTTGTTTTATTCATTGAATTATCAACATTAATTCTATTTCTTCCAGATTCATTTAAACACATCATTGTACATTCGGGAGTTCTCATTGGACAAACCTCATACCCACTGGACTTGGCAGGTGCAAGATAAACAGTATATACCATTTCGTTATACTTAAAAGCTTGCTCGTGTTTATGACTATTGTTGACTTTACCGATATATGTGAGACCAGTTAATTGTTGCGCAGTTTTTCTGTCAGTATAAATCATATTAGAATGTTTGGAATACAAATATAAAACATTATTCATTATATTCCAAAATTATTTTATTGTGTAATACTTGCCAAACAAAATAAGGATTACCGCCGAGTCTGAGCTCTGAACGAGACTTCTTCAGGTTTAATGGCGCATAAAAAAAGGTTGCCCCTTTCGGAACAACCTTTGTATTGATACAACCTAACCCTTAGAAGCGAAGGTTTAACCTGTCATTTGCACTGGCTTTGAAGTTGTAGATATCTTCAATCATCAACTTGTAGCTGTCTTTGTCGCCCTGCTTTTTGATTGCACCCGGTCTGAGTGATACTTTGTGAAGGAAACGATCAAAGTTGAATTCAGGTTTCTTTTCAATGATCGTAAGCATTGTGCGAACGAACACAGAAGAATTGTAATGAGGGAAATACTCTTTCAGTTTGAGAATGTTCTTTGCAAGTTCTTCAGCCTTTTTGAAACTGGCGATTTCAAACTTACCATCAGCGAATTCTCTTTTACCCACATTCCTTGTGCCGCTGTTCATCAGGAACATTTCAGCTTCGGTTTGTGAGAACATCGGATATTCTCTGCGGAAGTTTTCAAGGATCTGGTAATTTACATTTCCTTGTTTGGCGAGACCATGAACGTAGTCGGCTTTTGACCATACTTTAGCGTCGCGGTTATATCTCTTTGCCGCTTCAAAGATTGCTTTCGCTGTGTTTGCAATGGTTTCATCAATGAGGAAGTAGATACCCTTACCGGCGATTCTTGCGGCTTCGAGGCGGTGTTGACCATCAACAACAAAGAACTTGGAAGTGACAACAATTGCGTGTGGCAGTAAACCATCTGATTTCATTGATTCTGCGATACGCTTGATTCTGTTTTGAGATTCAGGTGTGGTAAAATCCCTGTTGGCGGTATGGTACTTAAACATACCGAGGTTTGTCGTAAAGACAATTTTGAACTGTTTCATAATTGTTAGGTTTGTATTAAGAAATAAGAACTACAAAGGTATGACAACTAAAATAAAAACCAAATTTTAATTGTTAAATTTTTGTTACAGAGTCGTTATCCAAATCCACAGTAAATTTTTCTTCACTCTTTTCATCCTCCACATCATACATGAGTGTATTACCATCTTCGATAATTTGTTTGAGGACTTTTTTTGTTGCTTCTAATGGATTATCAGCAACCACATCAGTAAAGGTTAGTGAGATCGTGTATGTTTTCATTTTTCAAGAAGTTTTTCGATTGTGTAAATTTGATCGTTGTATCGAGCAACGGTTTTAATTAATTCCATAAGCGACGCTTCGGTATTTTTATCGAACACTAATGTTGTTTTGACCTTGTTTGTTACAAAATGTAACAACTCATCACGTTTTTTCAGAAGATCATTTAAGGTCTCTGTTGCTTTATTTTCAACTGAATTCTTTTTCATCTTGTTGTTCTTTTAATTGTTTATATTTCCAGTTTGGTAATCCATTTTTCCATGCACGTTTATTCCCACCACCACCTTGTGATTTAGTTGACCACCCCTCATCACGATAAACAAATCTTTTTCTATCCCGTTCTTTCTTTTTAGACTTATCAGGATAGTCAATCCCTTTATAGTTTCGTATTGTCTTTCCCATGATATTATTCTTTTGTTCCTTTCATGTCTTGGTAATCTTCCTTGTCGATTTCTTCCACATAGTTAACGAACGCATCATCACCTTCCTGACTGAAAAGGTCGTTATCAATACAGTGCTGGATGATTTCATCATCATTCAATATTCGTTCAGAAACTATTTTAACGGGAATTGAATATCCATCGGTTCTGTCAAAGAAACAATGAACATCATAGTATCTTGGTTGGATTGCTATTGAATCTCTACCGTCAGAATGTTGATTGCTGTTTGGATCGTAGATTGCCATTATAATTAAATTGAGAAGACAAATATACAACTATTCTTTTTATACTACCAAATTTATTTTTAAAAAATAATGAACAAGTTATCCACACCTGAGATGTCGTCACCTCATCATTTTGTTTGGCATTGCCAAATAAATTTTATGATCCGGGATACCGGTCGGAGTATCTCAGAGATCTTTAGGTTATATGCAAAAAAAAATGGTACTCATTTCTGAATACCACTTTTACCAAACACTATTAATAAACACTAATTACTTAAATTTATGGAACTAATGTTTAAATGTAAAGTGTTGTTTAAACATTCCCTGTCTCATCCCGTTACCACCCATCGTAGATGGTTATTGACACGATACGTTTCAACAGGGGAATGTTATTATCTGTAAAGTATAACGTAATCTCCAAAATATTTATCGAATACGTTTACCAAATTTTCGTAATCACCACTGGTCATTTCCTTATTGATTGTTTCGTAATCCAAACCCAATTGTTTTGCATATGATTTTGCATAACCGAGTAATACGAAAGCATTACCATCAGGACCAGTTAGATCAATTTCTTTTTTTCCGTTTTCAGGTTTTTTCTTTATCATTATTTGAGATTTACGAGTTTGTTGTCAATGATGAATGTCATTAAGCTGGTCATTTCACCAACGGTTAAAGAATCAAAGGGAAGACGTTCATTTTGATATTTAATAGTGAAACCATTTTCATCTATTTTATCAACTTGAAAATCATCATAAATGAAATAACCATTAACTTTTTCACGTTGTTCTTTGGTCATTTCACTAATGATTGAAGTAAGTAATACTTCGGTTCTTACATGAAGGGTGGCGTTAATGTTTTTGATTTCATTTAATTCCTTCATTGTTGATGAACTTCTCATTGTGGTACATCGGTTTTGGTGATAAAATTATCGAGTGCTGTTTCTTCCTCTGTATTTGTCCAGATCGTTTCACCTGTTTTGGTAAGGAAAATTTCTTCGGTTGATTCTCCCCCGTTTTCTTCAACCGTCATTGGTTCGGGTATCACATCACCCAGGGGTTCCCATGGCAATTCATCTTGTCCTTGTTCTTGTACAAACTGAATTGCTTTTTGTTTTGCTTCTTCGAGAGTATCAGCCTCAATTTTAAAATGAGTGCGATACCAATGTGTTACTTTCTGGTCGAGATAGAATTCATGCTTTGCCATGGTATTACAGTTTTATTTGTGTTGGTTCGTCAATGAACATAATGTTGTCTCTTTCCTCATTCCACCCTTCGGTTTCTCTGAAATAATCAGCAACAGATTCAACGGTGATTTCCTTATCTGAAACTATTTCATAAAGGAATGGTGCGGTGTTTTTAAACTCTATGAGTACAAGTTGTTTATTCATTGTTTGATATTTTAATTGTTACATGAATATCGGTTGGTGAATCGGTTTTAATATCTCCAATAAACCCCGGAGAACAACCACAAGAACAACCACACTTATCACTCCACCTCCATTTATTTTCTTTTACAATATTGGAAACTTCAGGATGTTTTTCAAGTAAAGGTATCAATTTTTCTTTGTATAAATTGTATGGGCGTCTTTCACCCAATAAATTTTCTATTACAACATTACCACACCAAACATAAATTCTGTTAAGTTTGGCTGTTTTTGTTTCGTTTTTACGAATTTGAATTTTTTCTATTTCTATGTTCATTGTAGTTAATTTGAGAAAACAAATATACAACAATTCTTTTTATACTTCCAAATTTATTTTCATAAAATTCACAATGAGGAAGAAGTGTCGTCGGATCGGGACTTCAGGAATTTTTAATTGGCAATGCCAAACAAATTTTGGATACGTCCCCATCGTTGAGGGTCTTCAGGAGAATCTGTGCAAAAAAAAATGGGTACATTTTTTTGTACCCATTAATGAATAAAAATATACTTTAATTATATGTCCAGCGTCTTTATTATTTCAAGAATACGATTATTTTCACCATTATCATCATCCTCAAGAAATTCTAACCCTTTAAGTTCGGGATGATTTGGTTTAAAATAATCCAAAAAGTCATTTGCTGACCATATTGCTTCTGGTGGGGTATCTCCACCCCAACTATACAAAAGACTATGAAATATTTTATGTAATTTTTTCATTTGGTAATTGTTTTATTCAACAATACCCAAAG
>OGWD01000039.1_pt1 | contig 14715 bp, 33 predicted proteins | sample 1575981 | NCBI WGS metagenome assembly OGWD01 (sample SAMN07581555, study PRJEB24739) | freshwater metagenome | place: Singapore | collected 2015-04
GTTTCCCAGTCACGATACAGAACGGAAAAACTATCAACCAGGCATACGCAGACATGCGTCACTGCGCCGCAATTGGAGAGTCCGAAGAAGTTCAGCGAATACTTGAAGAGCGCGGCGACAAAGTAAGTCTTGCCAAACTGTACGACAAGACCGCCAAAGAGATGGCAAAAGTGCGCCAGCATATCCGCGTCATCGTTGCGGATCCGCAGATGACCGGGGCCGAAAAGAGGGAAGAGATCGACCGATTGAACATGCTCATCGGCGAGATGGCGCAGAACGCCGAAGAAATCAGGCGGTCAGTATACGCCGAACAGTAACCGCAAGGGCATCCAACTCATCCATCTTGCGGATTTTCCACGCCCTTTTCTGACCGTGCCATCCAAGGAGAGAACCTTGGTGGCAGTCCTTGCATAAAGCCACCACAGCAAAGTGCAAACCCTGCCGGATGTGATGCGCATCCGAGGGAGGAGCGGCGTCGCACACCGAACAAGGAAGTAACTTTACCTTGAGGATGTGCGCCCGCTCTTCAGATGTTAATTGACTATTCATTCATCGGTATATGCTTGCTACGCTCCGCAAGCAAGCTTTGAGCCACCTTGAATACCTTCTCGCTGTACGCCTCAATCGCGGATACAGAAACAATTTCAAGGTTGATAATGACTGCGTGAGCATACCAGTCAAGCAGCGTCAAGTTTGCCACGGACTGCGCTCCATCGCTTGAGATGGTAGGAGTCTTGAGATGGTGGCGTCCATCTTGGTGTGTCGTCTGTCCAGGTTGGTTCATAATGTATTTCCTTGATGGTTGTGTTGCCATGAATGTCGGTGTGAACAACAATTCTCGGGGCGGGCTGTTTCTGCCAAGTACGAAGTACGTCAGTTTTCATCAGCATTCCTATTGGGGTGTTGGTTGATAATCATCGGCGTAATCAGGCGATCCAAGTAAACACATATGGGATCGTTCCGCACGCCTATAGTATTCAAGAGTGGATCGTCATGCACCGCAGTGATGATGTCGCGTAAAGCCTTGTTATATCCTGCGTTGAACAAGTCGTCGCCTTCAATAACCATTGTCACTGCATTCCTCACCAACGCCGCCGCTTTCCGAGATTCAGCAATCTTCCGAAGCTTCAGGTAAACGTCTTCCCGGAGATAGACTGAGTATGGAATGAGTCTTTTTTCCATGCCAAAAACTCCTGCTGTATTTCCAGAAGCCGTTTTTTTGCGGCCACATTAGTGCGAAGCTCAGACCTGGACGCAACCCCAAGAGACTCGCGCATCCAGTCTGAAGCTTCATCTTCAGTAGGTGTAAAGATGTTTCCTGTATCAATCAGGAACTGTGCAAACGCTGGATCTTTGCAAAGCATGGCTGCGGTTCGCACCGAGCCAAACTCTTTATCCCGATCCAGCGGTTGCTCAGAGTCATCAAGCCTGACCATGACGACTTGATATCTTGACCCCACGAAGTCCCGAAGAATCTCCTCGGGAACATCGTCGGGATGAATCGACATCGTCAAGATGTATCCATTCTTGTCCTGTTTGATGGAAACCTTCTTTCCTTCAAATTGCGACGTTTTCAAAACGGGATATCCTCATCACGTTTGGGCTTCTCCTCTTCTTCAGATCTGCCCTCGGTTTTCCCTTGGGAAATAAACGTCACGTTGTTGCACAGGATCTCCGTGGTGTGGCGTTCAATCCCTGACTTGTCAGTGTACTTGCCGTACTTGATAGATCCTTCCACATAGATAAGCTTTCCCTTGCGGACATACTGCTCCACAAGTTCAGCTTGTTTCTTGAAGAATACACACCGATGCCACTGCGTGTCATCCCGCATTTTTGTGGCAAGCGACAATGTCGCCACTAATCCGCCGTCAACGGTTTGTTTAACGACGGGATCTTGTCCTACATTGCCCATGAGCGCGACGCGATTAATCATTTGGCATCCTTCAGTGCAGACTTGGTTGTGGAAAAACGACCCATCAGTTCCTGATACACGGTGGCATCGAGGTTCTTGAGTTCATCGTAGATGTTTCTGTTCACACGGAACAGAGTCATTACCTCATCAACGTTAGAACAAAAACCCAAGCCGGAAATGGTGGCATCAGATACAAGGGATATCCAGTCTGCTGGCTGCGCCTCCGGCGAAACCGAAACAGAAATCTGCCAATCGTGGTCTGCCCCCTTCATGGATTTAACCCGCGAAGCTTTCTCTCCATCGTCGTCTTCTGCTGCGATGCAGCACGCAGCCATCAAGGAGTACCGCCGTGCATAAGTAAGAGCAGAACCGTAAACCTGAGGATCCGCCTTGGGCACAGGCATAAACATCTTGCCCGCCGACAAAAGCTCTCCCGACGTATGTAAAAAATTCGTCTCCACAACAACACCGTCACGATCCAGGTGCGTAAACTGCAAGACACCAATACCATTATCATTCAGGGCCGAAAGAACAGCCTCAATACAACTTCCAAGATCCGCATACTTCCGTTTGAAGTATGGGTTAGTCGCGTTCTTTAACGCCGGGCCGAATGCCTTTTGCGCCTTTACGAAGGCGGCGGCTAGATTTTGCATTACGTCTCTCCACTAAAAAAAGTTCAATTTCATTCAACATATCAATTGCTTCTGACAACTCATGATTGTCGGTCAAATACATCTCTACATCCAAAATAATGCGCCGTATATCGTAGCAGTAAAGTATGATGTAGTTGACTTCACTGTTGGACAGATTCATACGACCTCCACTGCGAACAAAACTTGTTGACGGCGCAGTACGACTTGCAGCGTATGCGCTCACCGGGGCGAACGGTGACACTGTATCCGGGTGAAAGCGCGGCTTCAGCTTCCTCTTTGGTGTTGTGTACAGATTTAGCGCGGACACCTCCTTCCTTGATAACGGCATAGGTTGTGGGGCGTTCCCACATTTCAGAACTTGTGCATTCGGGAAACTCTTCTCCTAACTGGAGTGCAAAATATCCTTCGTTATGTTTCTTGATGCGTTCGCTAACCAGTGCTTCCTTGTCCTCAAGAAGCGGTATCTCAACTACTGTGACGGGGGCCTGTGGATATCCCTCGCGGGTTTCTTTGGCAGACCAATCGCGGATGATGGCAACTACCCGGGCGCTCAGGACAGGAACTTTTTTGACGCGCTCAATCAACCAGGCATAGATGTTCAACTGATGACGCCATTCCTCTTTGTCAGACATGACAGACCAGGCGCTGGTAACTTTGTAGTCACTGATCATGATCCCGTCTGGTATCATTTCCTGAAGATCGATCTGCCCGGAAATTCTCCACCCCTCAAAGTCAGTGAACAACCTCTCCTCTACGACATGATTGGGATCTTTGCCAATCTCAAGGATCTTGTGTACTGCGCTCCCAAACAGACTCCATACCATCTGACTTGCATCTTCCTCAAGATCATCCCAGTGCTTCCTCCTGAGGTTGACAATCCTCGGCGCATTGAGCAATTCCGTCACCGAGATGTGCGCATTTCCCTTGCTGTAGGTCGGTCTCTCCAAAGCATTGACAAAGGTCTTGGGCAGGAAAAACTTGTTGGTGATACGCATGACACCCCCCAGAAAAACGTATCTTGACACATGATACGACCCATGTCAAGCGCCAAGTGGTATGTGATAGTAGTTAGTGCAATTGGCGACGATTGTTATAAATTTGTCTGATAACGTTATCAGTGAGGCCATGAGACGCGCAGCCCGGGTTGATGAAAATCAAGCACTTATAGTGAAGGCGCTTCGCGGTTGCGGTGCGTCGGTCAGGTTCTTGTCGGAGGGCAACGGGCTTCCAGATCTGTTGGTTGGGTACAACGGCCATACGATTTTGATGGAAGTCAAGGATGGCAAGAAGCCGCCATCGGCGCGGGAACTGACTCCCTTGGAGGAGGCGTTCCACCGTGACTGGAAGGGCGGGAAACTAGCTGTAGTGACCAGCACAGAAGAGGCACTTGACATCCTCAAAGGATGTGCTACCATCAAGGTTCGCTGAGAGGCGACGTACTCCGCACGATAGTAATGGGCTCCACACTTGCTGCGCGGAAGAAAAGGTGAGACGGTAATCCAGGAACGCGCAAGCGTAGACTGAGACGGGGCAGATCCGAAACAATCCGTCGGGCTCGCCGCAAGACCATGCCCGGGGGTGTCGAAAGGCACATGGTCTTCCTCCTCGTGAGGGGTGATACCTCCTCCTAACCTCAGTACTAATGGTTAAAACGAACCAAAAGTGCAGTGGGGTAGGGGGAGCCTTTGGGTGATAAACCCTTATTCTCTCTCTTCTGTACGGGCTTCTCGCGCCCGTTCGTTCTGCTCGATACCACAATCGGCAAGAACGTCCAAACCGGGGCCTATTCCTATAGCGCAGACCCCGTCTTTGTCGAAGACCCCCACGGTCTGGGATCGCAGCCACTGATACCTCGCGGCATCTGCCCGCAAACCGCTCAAAATCGCCCGTAGGCGCGTTATTTCATCGGCGGCGGCCTCTGCTACCTCCGATGAAACAAACGGCCCAGAAGTCCCGCTAATACGGTCAACAGGGTTCATCATAGGAATGCTCAAAAGGCCAGGAGTGGACATGGGTGTAGAGCGTATACCAGTTATCCATCATTGAAAGCTCTTCGCGAGATATAGGTTTGTACTTGGGTTTTTCTTCGCAGGAAAAAAGGCTGCACGGTTTGGTGCGCCGCATGATTTCATTGCACATACCAATGTATGCGGCTTTACTTTCTTCGTAAGTTGGAGTCGTGCAAAAGTCGTTTACAGATTCCGAGATAGTAGAAGGCGTCATCGATTTTCCTTTCGGCTTCCTGGTAGTTGTGGACATTGGCAAATTCGTAGCTTTGTTTAAGACAGACGTGAACATTTTGCAGTTCCGAACTAAGATCATAGAATGGGTTATTGTCAATCTTCATGGTCGATCCACTATTTCGAGCTGTTGAGAAAATATTGGACGTAGAGTGGAAGCATTGTACAAGGTTCCGGTAGCATAATCCACGAGGAACTTGCCTTTAAACTTTCCGTCAGGAAGTTCAAGGTAGATGAACCTTCCCTTTCGTATGTATCCGGTGAAGTCTTTAATGTAGCGTGTATGTTTTTTGAGGCCGTCCATTTTAAGCATGGAGGTTTCTTTGATGCACCCTTCCCGGGTTATATCAGACTTGTTTATGGGTCGCTTTTTTCTTGGGGTGAGGTTGGCGCTAATCGTTGTATCTCCCTGTCGATATACCATCTAGCTTTGCGTAAGTCTTCAATCTGCTTGCCTTTTAGGGAAGATCGCCATATATATTTTACAGCATTGCCGAGGTTGAAGGTCATATGTTCTGTTATTTCAATACACTCCACGCCGGAGGGGTGTGTAGTGTAGTGTTTGGGGTGGTTTACGCTGTCCACGGGCGCGGCCACAGAAATTGTTTCTTAAACACTGCTCCTCTGGCAAGGAGTTCCGCAGTGGTGAAAGAGACTTCTTTTTCTTTATTTGTCCCCGGCCCACACCAAGTATCAGGTTTGAGATAGTGTGGGTAATAGGGTATTTTGCCAAGCAAAAGTATTTTTTGCGCGGCGACTTCCTGCTCGCTATCAAGGTTTGGTTTGTTCACAAGACTCTCCTGTTTCAGATTTAATAACACGGCGATTGTGGGCAAGGCGTTCCATGTTTTCAGAATCCATACGCTGGCAGATATACCATGTTCCTATCTCCGGCCCAGGCTTATACCGCTCAACAAGTTTGTACCGGACGAGGGTTGAGCAGAGAATAAATTCCTCGCCGACGTATAGATCTCGCACGAATCGTTTGTATGTCATGCCAGATCCGGCTCTGGTTTCCAATCATCCTGCGATTTGCCTTGCGACTTCACAACGACGTACAACTCAAACTTTTTCCAGTCGTTTGAGCACTTGATGATTTTTAACGTGGCTTCAATTAAGTCATGGACATTCCCCCAGGAGTGTGCGTCGTTCTGCGCCTCCAGTGTAACTTCTAAGAAGGCATCCTTATAACTATGTTTGAAGTCCTGACTCATTGCTCACTCCTAGCACGAATCTGCCGATCAAGCTCTTGCAGCAGGTCCTCGATGCTGTCACCGTGCCCAGTGGCGTAGCCTCGTTGCATCATCCATGCGGCGACTTTCTCACGCTCTGCTGCTGCGACAACCGCTGCAAGACGTTCATAGTCATCGATGATATCGTTTTCCGCTTCAATGACATGTTTGAGCGAACTACCACCAAGATCCCCTAAACCCGCTTGCCTCGCCATTCTGATGATGTCGTCTCTATCCATGATTCTTTTCCTTTAGCTTGGCTTCGATAGATTTCGCAAAATCTTCCACGTTCTGATGTTCATAGCAAATGTGAAACTCCACAGCACTGCCACTCTTTGCTTTGTTGCATTTCCAGATTTCATCTGCCGTCAGCCCAGCCCATTCACGCTTTCTTGGTGGATGAACCATCGTTTCCCCTTCCCATACGGCTCCGCATACGCACGTTAGTTCACGCTTGGGTGGCGCAGAGTAGAGCGGCGTCCAGCGCGACCATTCTTTTTGCATGAACCCTCCGGTGCAAAACTCGCCTGTCTCTTTGTTGCGAAACGCCACAGGCTCTTGCTCCGGCTGCGCCAGCCTCTCTCGCAACGGTACTGCTGCATCTGTTGCCACTTTGTGCGGGTACATGGTGACTATCGGGCCACCGTCTTTAGGTTTGCGGACCTGTATCTTTGTCGCGGGGTTTTCGTACCTAGCCAACAATTCCAACGCTTCCAGCGCCTGCTGCATTAGTTCTCTGTCAGTCATATCTCAAGGCTTTCAATAATGTGGGCAAGTTCATCAATAACAGCAGTCGTCTGCTGTCGGTATTGATTGATGGACACACCAAGTGGTGAGGCTGCTGGCGACACTTCGGTATTGGCAGTTCGCATCGGCATTTCAGCCATCACTGGCTTGAGGCGCATGTACAGTGTTTCCACCGTTGCCTTCAGCAAGTTAAGCGTGGCTTGCATCTCAACGCATTGCCGATCAATCTGGCTTTTGGGTTCCTCAGTGCCTTGCTTTTGGGTCATGTTGTGTTCTCCACCACTAATGGCTTTTCCATATGTAAATTGATTCATGTTGTGATCTCCGCTCATATCTTCAGCTCCCCTATTGAATCGGCCAGCACGTCATTACCTTCACTTGCCGCATACTTAGCAGCCTCTTCAATCGCCTTGTTCCATATCGCCATAGCCAGTGCTGTATAAACATTCTTCGGGCCTTTAGCGCATAACTCCATATCGAGATGCGTGACGTTTAAGTCTTTGTCAACTCTTGCCCATTCTGTTGTTGGGTGAGCGAACACATGCGCTTCTGGTTCTTGATTGCTCATTATGAAACGTATACGCTCAACAGGCTCACCCATGACCGGCGGCGCATCCGGTGGAGTGCCGATGCCTACATTCCCGTCAGCGTGGTAAGTCAGATCAACCCTCTGCCACTCAACCACTTCCTTGCCGTCTTTAATTCCCTTAGTCATTTTGATTTCTCCTGCGAATGGATATATGTTCATGTGTTTCCCCTTGCTCGGATGGCGGCGGCGTTGAAAGCGAGTTCTGGAATTCTGTCGTTCATAGCCGAGCCTTTCCAGTCAGCACCCAAACAATTGGGAACATCAACAGCCGGACGAGCCTACCCAACACTGACGAACCGCCTTGAACGTCGAACTCAATGGTGTATTCACTTTGCTTATGCTTCATCTGTCTCCCCTTGCTCGTATGGCGGCGGAAAGCGCATAACCTTTGTCATCCCACGCACCACAATAATCTTCAACAACCTTCGCACACGCCTCACGCTCGGCAGCGGCGACAAGGGTGACGAAGCGTTCAAGAAATCCTTGCATACCTTGTGCATGGCTTTCCGATATACCAGCCTCCCGCGCCATGCGGATAATGTCTTCCCTATCCATGATTCTTCTCCCGCAGCTTGGCTTCAATGGCTCTTGCAAAAGTCGCATCAGTCCAATGCGCAGTCCAATCTCGGTTGTGACGAACGCTGTTTATTTCCTCATCCGTCAGCCCCTGCCACTGGTTCATCCCCGTTGATTTCTCGTAGTCCTCAAAGCATTCAGCCGAGTGCAGATTGGGGTTAGTGCTGCCGCAGTTGCGTCCGGCGCATGGTTGCATTTCATGTTGTTTCCCCCACTGACTCAGCGGCACACCATTCAGGTGGGCGTCATCAATCACGGTGCAATTGAATATCACAGGCTTCTGCTGTTCCGGATTTGGAGATGTATAAAGAGGGAAAACATCCGAATGGTCTGCGTACTCTTTCCCGACGATGTTGCGCCCATCGTGATAACAGAATGGCTTCTGCTCTGGCTGCGCCAGCCTCTCGCGCAGGGCTGCGGTGTGTTTGTCGATGAAATCAAGGTTGTCCGGGTGGGCAACCATGTCTCGCACACAGCACAACGCCTCCAGCGCCTGCTGCATCAGTTCTCTGTCAGTCATATGTCTCCCCTTGCAACGAGTAGTGCAAATGCTGTTGCTGCCACTGCTGGAACTTGTCCGTTGCCAATGGCTTTATATCGCTCCACCCTGTAGGCCATCCCATCAGATATTCGTGAATCTCTGGGGTCGCTCGACCAAACACTTGTTTCCAAGCCCTGCAAGAAGCCCACTTTTGCATGGAATTGGCGCAATAGTTTGCTTTCGTTGTCGGGGTATGCAAGTAACCAATATCTTTCCCGTATGTGATCTGCACCCAAGTCTGCCGCACTAAGGAGAATTGCTTTGGTTTTGTAACCCATCTGCTCAAGGTCGTCTGCGGCTTGGTCGATTGCAACTCGGCTGACGTTTTCGGCAAAGACGCACCTGGGAGCGACATCTGCCACGACTCGACGCATTTCCGGCCAAAGATCATCTGCCGTGTTTTTTCCTGCTGCGGCGCTGCTGTAAGCCTGACAAGGAAATCCTCCAGTGACGACATCAACAATGCCTCGCCACGGTCTGCCGTCAAAGGTACGAATGTCATCCCATATCGGGAATGGGGTTCTAAAGCATCCATCATTTTGTCGCTGTGTAAGAACGCATCGGCAGTACCAATCCAACTCGACAGCGCAAACTGTTCTGAATCCAAGCATTTGCGTGGCAAGCAAGCCTCCACCAGCACCCGCGAAAAGAGCCAGCTCATTCATTATCTCCCCTTGCTCTGACCGCCGCCGCCATTTCTTGCGCCCACTGCCTGTCAATCTCATCACAGGCAAGGTCTGCTTGCTTATCCAGTGACTTAGCAATTGCCTCACGCTCGGCAGCGGCGACAAGGGCAGCGAAGTGAACAATCAGGTCGGGAAACAGTGAAATATCGCCTTCCGTGAACCCAGCCTCCCGCGCCATTCTGATGATGTCATCTCGTGTCATGTGTTCTTCTCCCGCAACTTGGCCTCGATCTGGTCAAACAGCTTTCTGGTATAACCCTTGATAGGCGTGTCTCCCCAAGGTCCGACGATCTCCTTGATCTCCTCATCCGTCAGACTGACCCAAGGGCGCTTGTAAAAGTATGGATGTGATGTGATTGTTACGGGTGCAGACGCATCAAAGGTCATCCCGACTTCGCACTTGCACGTGCTGGCAGTTCCAAGCTCCCAGCGTAGGGTTTGCGGGCGGCGCATCTCTTCTTCGCGTTGTGCGTTAGCTTGGCGCAGCGCCTCAATTTGATCTTGCATTAGACTCATTGATTTTTCTCCTTCCAGTTTGAAATGATGCGTAATGCTTTAGCCTTTATGTGTCGTACACATTCACGGCTTACGTCAAGCCGTTTGCCTATATCCAATAGGGTATGCACACGATTACCGTTGAGTCCATAGTACATATCCATAACAAGTAACTTTCGAGGCGATTTCACTATCGCCAACTGATCTTCTTCCTTGAGAGTTTTGTACCACTCAAGTGCTACTGCATACTTCTTTTCATGTACACCAATAAAATGATTCACTCTTTACTCCAGCTATATGTTTCTGCCGGGAAGTTGGTAGGATCTTGTCTCATGGGCATGATGAGCATCAGCGCGTTAGGCGCACCGCTCACTCTTGCCGTGCCTTTCCCGTTGTGGTGCAAGTACATACGGTTTTCTTCGCCACCAAACAGCGCGTTGGCTTTTGCCAGTTTAGCCAGCAACCGCGCATCGAACTGCGCTACCTCTCCCGATAAAGTCGTAGGCACAACCCTACGCCATACAGGATAAGTTCCGTCTAGCAACTTAGCACTTATCTTAAGCGCTCCTTCCAAGATAAACGTATCGTTCTCGATAGTGATGTCGTACTTAAAGCTGATCCTGCCAGCTTTAATAGGCTTGGCGTTCTCCAACTCCCACCTCGGTAGGATGTAGACACCAGCGTCGGTGCTGGGTTCAAGTACATCCTCTTCAGGTATAGGGATAGCTACAAGAATGTGCCCGTCGGTAGCTACAAGCACCGTCCTTTCTTTGGTGCAATCCACCGCAATGCCTTCCAGATAATTACGAACGTCGGATTTTGGGGCGACAAGTAACAGCCCTTTGACGACATCGGGGTCAACTCTAAATTTCATGGTTTCTCCTTCATCAGTCTCTGTATCTCCCGGTCAACGTACCATCTTGCTTTCCGTAGATCTTCGATCTCTTTTCCTTTGAGGGATGCACGCCATATGTATTTAATGGCATTGCCGAGATTGAAGTTCATGTGCTCCGTGATCTCGATGCACTCCACCCCGGAGGGGTGGGAGACGTAGTGTTTCGGATGATTCACTTGGTCCACGAACGCTCCCATAAATAGCGGGTGTTTTGTTTAGCTCCTCGCAAAAGCATCTCTTCTGTAGAGAAGCTGTTCTCATTCTCCTTACTTGTCCCAGGCCCGCACCACACTTGTGGCTTTTTGTAGTGTGGGTAATAAACAATGCCATCCAGCACCATCACAGGCTGCTCATCCCTAGGCGCGGGGAAGTTTAGTTCCATAAAGCCTTTCTTCTTCATACAAATCTCCATAGTGGTTTGTAAACGGCCAAGCATTGATATGACACATAGGTAAATACCAGTCGTCCATGTTCTTCTTAAGTTCTACTCTCACTCCTGTAATATCGTGGCACAAACCAAGGTACGCCTTCTTGGATGCGCTCATTACCGTTTCAGCAGGAGTCTCTTCCTGCTGCACTTCTGGTGGAGGAGGCCCTGCTGCTACAGATCTACTGTAATGTTTACAGACAAATCCTGCACGGTTCTTCATATCGAAGATGTCCAACAACCCCAGCTTCACAAGCTGGCTGAGGTTGTGTCGGGCAGAGGCGTGGGAAATGTTGAACTCCTTGCACAAGTCGTTAGCGTTCACGACCTGTGCCCCTATCCAATCAAAGTATTTTTGGTACTTCATACACCAAAGATCCACTTGCGGATGCGTGCAATGATCCCATCCTTAGGTGGAAGAGTCGGCACATAGGGGGCTACCACAGGTTCTGGCGGAGTCACAGGCTCCACTGGAGGCGGGGCTACAGGCTCCACCGGGGTCGTATACTTCTTAACTGTATAATTGCTTCGCTTAGTAAGCTTAGCTATTTGCGGTATGGACATACCTTCAGCGCGTAGCGCACGCATGTGCGCCGCTTCTTTCTTCGTCACTCTCGGCGTTTTACGTTTCATTAGTTAACTCCGTTATGTTCACAATCATGTACAGGACAAAATTTTTTGCATGTAAAGTTTTGTCTAGGGTTCCATGTATTTACATTCATACAAGTCTCAAGTCTTTCGACTTCTGTTATCCACTTAGTCCATAGTTCCTCCGCATCAGACCGTTTGTACTCTACAGGTACAAGTTTTTGTGTTACAACAAACATCAAAGCAGCTTTTACCACCTCTACTTCTGTAAAATGCTTAAACGCGAGCAAAGAGAGAAGCTCCAATTGTTTTGTGTCGGCATACCTATCGTTTCCGGTTTTGTAGTCTATGATCCGGGCTTTGTCTTCATTTAGTATAAGCAAATCTGCAATTCCTCTCGCCCATACGTCAGGTGCATTGAACGCACACGGCTCAAATTTCTTGTTCATACCCATTTCGTATTCACAATATTTAGTTCCGGGTATATTTTTTACGCTATCAAGCATGGGCTGTACGAACTGAAATTTGTCTGGTAACGGCTTATCATTAGATATGTAGTGTTCTGCGGCCTTGTGTAAACTGCCTCCATAGAGAAGGTGTTCACTTGGTTGTTCCGACACATTCCTAAGTATGCGTACCCTGTGGTACTTTCTTGGGCATTGCTGAAATAAAGATAAACTGCTATACGACCACGTGTACGTATTTTTCGGTGTTTCCATAGTTATCCCCATACTTAACCTCACAGTTGAGCGGTAAGTCCTGTGCCCACGCGGGGCGACGGCGCATAAAATTCTGTATCAACTCACACGCTTCTTCCTGTTCAGACTTTTTTACTATGCAAACAACCGAGTCATGCACAGTGAGAACTACTTCGTATTTTTCTGATATCGCAAGCATCTGTTCTGCTATTATGTTCCTGGCTAACGCTTGACATATATTCTCTACGACTTTACCTCCGTATATCTTTACATACCCGTTCCTAGACTTATACCTGTACTGCATGAAATCCTCGCGGTTGCCGCCTAGCCTAGTAGATTTTAACTGCCTCTTGTTTGTTTCCTCGACATCTTCCTCTATGTCGTTGTATTTAAGCGGAATGCCGTTTGGCAGGTCGAACCCAATTCCGGGAAGTAGCCGAACTGCATTTGGGCGCTTGCCAAACGGGCTTGTTTTCAGTTCTTTTGACGCCAGGGCATACAAACATCTATCCGCTTCTGCCCACAACATAGGTATGTATGGATATGTATTTCTATATTGTTTGATAATAACCGCAGCTTCTAGCAGGTCCATATTTCTACCTACGGATTTCATATGCTCATGAAACTTCTTACTGCCTAGCCCATAACCACACCCAAGAACAACCGTTTTGCCTATGAACCTTTGATCATCCGTAACTTTAGATATACTCACATTAAACAGATGCGACGCAGTCATGCGATACACATCAACGCCGTTGGCAAACGCGTCTACAAGATCCATTTGTCCTGACAGCCATGCGAGAACTCTTGCCTCTATCTGAGAAGAGTCGGCGTCTACAAACACGTACCCATCGGGCGGCAACATGGATTCTTTCAGCTTCGATTTCTTAGGCAAGTTCTGTAGGTTTACTTTGTCGTCGCCGCCCCATCTCCCAGTGTGAGCAGCGTAGTACTTAAGGGGTACAGGGAGGCTACCACGACTGGATATGTCGATAAGCCTCTGTGTCCTTGTCTCGTCCAGCGTTGACTTCACCCCAAGCCTTGCGCCTACTACCGCCTGGACACGTAACTGTTCATGCTCAAGCAACGCAACGAAGGCTTCATCTTTCTTAGCAAGAGCATAGGTAAGTTTTCCTGTTGTCGGACTCACCTTTATGGGCACATCAACACCCCAGCCTATAAGAAGAGCAGCAAGTTTCTCGTTTGACATAAGCACATCTTTGCCGACATTTGCTTCGGACAACAATTTCTCTTTCTTATCTCTCAATTCCTGTAGGTGTTCTTTAAGTAACGTAGCGTCTACAACTATCCTCGGTCTTGTAAACATCTTTATAGTAAGATCCATTAGCCGTAGTTCAGAAGCAGAGAAGTACTGTTTAAGGATGAGAAATAACTTGCGCGTTATCTCTACGTCGTTGAGACAATACTTACCGTAAGCATCCATGTCGGCTTCACTAAAATCTTCTCGCCGCTTTCCCATTGCAAGGGCTACCTCGAAACCTTTCTTGCCTACGCCGTATCTCTCCGCTAGCTTTGCTAGGCTGTTACCGGCTTCCACACCGTCTACAGCGCGAGCCATGCATAGCGTGTCAAAGTACCCAACGGGGTGGATGTTGTACCTCCAGCCCAATATAGCCCCGTCGAACATGGTGTTATGGCACAGAACAGTGTCGTCGGCCAAGTTCAGCTTTTGCAGTTCTCTTGCTATCTGCGCATCAGTTCCTGTTATCCAAGCGGACCCTGCCTTGTTTCTCACGCCCACACCTATAACTTGAAAGCGTGGGTCGCGTATGTACTCTTCAGTCGTCATCTTCGACAAGGAATACTCCTTGTCGTAGTAGGTTTCGAAGTCAAGCGTGATCATCGAGTTTTTTCCTCGTCCCAGTAGCGGGAACGGTCATAGGAGCGTCTAAAGCCTGCTCCTTGAGCCAAACCTCAAGTAGATCCAGGTTTGTCTCATTGATTACGGAGGCTACGCCTTTGCGACTTTGTATCTTGAAGATCTCCGCCGACTGAAGTGCTGATGGTTTGTTTGTACCATACTTGCACTCGACGGCGAAGAACTTGCCGTTGATGCAACCGACCAAGTCCGGTACCCCTGACCTTCCGTACCCTGCTGTCGCTGGCATGAACCAGTATGCACCGTACCGATTCAGCATCGCCTTGACTTTCTCTTTGACATCGCGTTCTATCCGCATCCCAAGCCCCCATAGATTGAACTGAGTATACATGGATGCTGGTCGCAGTGCAAATGAAAAGGGGGGACAATCTGACAAGCGGTCAGATTGTCCCCCCAAACGGAGGGTTTAGGTTCTGTTGTTACCTTATGTAGTCAGGAGACTGCGATATGAAATACCGCGTAGCACCGGGCACGTTCGCATCGTCGTCTTTGATAAAGCCCAGATGCGAATACTTGAAGCCGACATGGCGAACAGG
>OGWD01000041.1_pt1 | contig 14249 bp, 15 predicted proteins | sample 1575981 | NCBI WGS metagenome assembly OGWD01 (sample SAMN07581555, study PRJEB24739) | freshwater metagenome | place: Singapore | collected 2015-04
CTGTTTCCAATGATATTGGCAGTACCATTGGCGGTAGCAATAAACACTGAACTCAAAGTTGCTGAAATAACTTGCCCAACATAGCCCCGGGTGTTCATAACCATAGCATTTCTACTATCCGTGGTTTTTACCGGGACCATTGATAATCTTGATTCTGTTTCCAATGATATTGGCAGTACCATTGGCGGTAGCAATAAACACTGAACTCAAAGTTGCTGAAATAACTTGCCCAACATAGCCCCGGGTGTTCATAACCATAGCATTTCTACTATCCGTGGTTTGCGGTGGGTTGGGCAGGGTTAACCAATTATCTGAGTATATATCATAACGATAAGCTACCCCGCTTCTGGCCCCATACATGAATTGATCCTTTCCATCATGACTGCCCACAAAATGTTGATTTTGCGCAGTACCAGCTGTAATTGGATGAGGTCTTAGAAATTCATATACGGGAAGATCTATGCCCTTGATTGTTTTGTTTTGTAGTGGCATATTATGTGAGTAAAGGTCTAATTGAAGACCCAAAGTTTGTTCTGTCTAGTAAAAATAAAAGCTCTCTCAAATCAAAACCACTATTTGTCAACGTTGTAAGTTGAGAGCTACCAACAGTAACACTAGCATTAAAAGCATCTACTATTATTCTCTGACGATCAGCACCGTCAACATTTTGTGCTCCTCTTAAGCTACCAACAATTCTGTTGAGCAGTGTAATCATCTGATCTGTGGCCGTTACATCCTCATTTTCATAAAAAATCTGTAATTTATCATTACTATCCATCATGGAAGTATCAGTAAGAAGTGTTATAGTATTACCAGAAACGGTACCGCCTAGTGCAGGGCTGGCAAAATTATAAATGATGGTATTGCGGGTGGCATTGGTGATTAATAAAAGCCGGTTAAGTTCTAAATTTGAATAACCATTGAATGTCACGGTTTTAGCACCAGCATTAAATGTATAGTTTGTGACCAGTACTTTCATTCTTTTATTTATGTTAAATGGTTATAGGGCAACAGCATAAGCAATGGCTAAAGTCTCAGAAGCATAGGAAGCGGACAACGATTTGTACGTGTTGTAAACAGATGACCAGCTAGCACTGTTTGTATTAGTTGTGGAGTATACAGATTCATACTTAGCACTATTATTAAGGGTGCTAGTGTAAACACTGTTCCAATTAGCGCTTAACAGATTGGTTGTATTATAATTACTTTCCCACCTTGCACTATTGGCATATGTAGTATTATAAACACTGTTCCAATTAGCGCTTAACAGATTGGTTGTATTATAATTACTTTCCCACCTTGCACTATTGGCCTGGGTTGTTATGTAGGTACTATTCCAATTTCCTGAAAGAACAGGAATGTCTCCAAATCCAGTAGCCGTGGTAAAGAAGGTATATATTTCCCCGTAAGCGTTAATTCGGTTTGAGGGTATAGAGCCAAATACAACAACGCGGTAAGAATTTAAAGCAGGTATTTTTTTAAATGCTATGTTAACAGTATTTGAATTAGAAACAGTTATAGCCGGAAATACTGCTATATTTGTTAAAACATCATAAACCCCAACAATAACATTAGAAGTATCAAAATTGTGAGTTACACCAAATACTGTATTAATACCATCCCCAATAATTTGAGTATGGGTTATTAAAACTAACGCTGAATTAGCCGAATATAACGTGCCTCCAACACTCAGATTCTGGGTAACTGTCAAAGCACTAATGGAAATGCTGTTGGAGGAAAAATAGTTAAGTATGGAATTAATATCATTTCCACTCAATGCAGACAAACTCACGGTGTTACCGTTGGAAATAGTTAACCCGGCAGTATTTTCATCAAACCCTAGTGTCTGTATGCCTGTGCTCCACGTCCCTGAATATGTGTTAACGGTGGTATAGGTGCTGTTCCAATTGGCACTATTGGTATATACAACAGTATTAACAGCTGGATCTCCTCCACCACCACCTGTACCAAAGTAATCAGATATGTTTCTGCCACCGGAAAGTATGTGGCCATTTACATTTAAGTTACCATCCATGGTACCGCCCTTAGCATACTGGACGGCTACCGAGCCCCCACCTCCACCTAAGTCTAGTATTCTGCGAGAATAATCCCTGACTGTCTTGTCAATATACTCTTTTAATTCTTGCAGAGTTGTCTTGGCTTGTTGTTTCTGGGTTACTGTGCCTGTGTCCTTGATTTTTTCTAGCTCATCAATGTACGTAGCAATCTGCTCATCTTCTGCAGGAGTCTCTGCTGATGCTATTTTCTCCTCTGGTGGCAACAGGGCTTTTGCTTTGGCCTTTTCTATTGCATCTTTAATTTTTTGGCCTAAAGTTTTTATGGGTTCATCATTTTCAACTGAATGTTGCTTCGCTTCAGTATCCTGTGGTTCTGGCTGTTCCACTGGCTGTGGTGTAGGGGGTGTCTTCTTGGCTTGTTCAATAGCCTCTTTAATTTTTTGACCCAAGATGGCAGCTGCTTCTACTTTGAGAGGCTCTTCAACCACTATGACCGGTTCACTCATTTCTATTGGTTCTGCTTGTGGCTGCTTAATTACTACTGGTGTTTGTTCTTTCGCAGGCAACTTGGATGCTACTGTGTCACTTATTTTTTGAAGCAAATTAACAAATGGATCTGGTTGGTCAGCAATTGGTTCTGCTGTAGAGTTTTGCTTTACTGCATCCATTATGATCTTATGATCCTTGGCCAGTTTAATTTTATCAGCCAGGTTGCCCATAAAGTCAGACAGAGGGTCTAGGTTTTCCACCAGTTATTTAATAAATTTTGTATAAATAACCATATGCACGAGACAGTTAGAGACTTGCTACAGATGCAGAACCAGTTTAGAATTTTTCACTGGCAAACCAAAAATTATGCAGCTCACAAAGCTTTGGGCAAAGCTTATGAAACATTAGATGGATTGGTGGATACTTTTGTTGAGACTGCTTTGGGTCGCAAAGAAGCCAGCTTGTGCAATGGTCATATGGACATCACCTTGTTTGATATTAAAGAGTTAGATTTTTGTACAGCCATTGACACATATAAAATGTTTCTATCTGACCTATCCAACAAAGTACAGCCTTGTGATACTGATCTGCTCAACATCCGCGATGAAATGTTGGGTGTGTTGAACCACACTTGCTACTTGCTCAAATTGTCTTGATTATTGCCTAGCGGTCTTTGGATCAGGTGAGCTTGCTGTAATTAACCTTTTATCAAGCAAGTGTTCGTGTGAAGCTCTGGTGGGTGAGATGTGCCAACCACCACGACGGGTATACAAACAGGTAACTGCAAGCTCTTCAGGGGATAACGCATCATGCAGCCTCTTGTAGATCATTTCACAACAACTTTCATGGAAGTCTTGGTGCTCTCGGAACGAAACAATGTACTGCAATATAGAGCTAACTATAGGTGACTTGAATGATTTAATATAGATAAATACATCACCTGCATCTGCTTGGTTGGTAATTTTGCAGTTAGATCGCAGCAGAGATGAAGCTAGCTTCAAAACTGTAGCGTCCCGGTTAATATGGGAAACTTTAATTAAAGAGGGGTCTTCTGTATACTTGTCAAATACTACTTCTTGGTCCAGGTTATTCATATTTTCCATCACATAATAATCATCAAAATACCGGACACCGTGCTTATTGTTGTATTCTTCTGGGCTAGCTACATACACATCAACTTTGACTTGCAATAACTCTGAAAGATCTCTACTAGCAGTTTGCGCCATATTTTTTCGGACACTATCAGCTGTTGGTCCCATCTTGTGCATATTCATAGAATTGAAATATAATTTTATGGACTTACTCTCCACCATAAACTCAGAATCTGCAGAATATACCACCTTGGCAATGCCATTCACAGGGCACCCCGTATCAGTCAATGCAGTGGCTTCAAACCCCGCCCATGTATCATGCCCCACAAAAGGACAAGTTGTTTTACTAATATTATGTGCATCTCGGTTATCGGCACGTGCTACTCTGTCTAGCAAAGTTTTATCATATTTCATTCCGTAAGTGGATACGGAGCCAAGGTGTCTAATGGTTGTTTTGCTCATTGTATTATTATAATATGGACATCTTACTTTTCAATATAAAACTTTACTACTTCTTTGATTGTGTTCATTCTCTCTTCTACAGACCCCTTTAATCTGACTACTCTATCCTTCCATTGAAACTGATTTAAGTAGTAGTTTTCATACTTGTCAATAATTGCATTTCTAAATTCTATATTTGTGCTCCGCTCCCCATCATCTACTAGTGCCACATCACCAGGCTCAGGGTAAAAAATAATATTAAATTTGTCATGATACTTGTACCAATACTGCAATGCTTGTCTCCAGACCATTTCACTCACCAGCTTTTTCTCATAAAAATATTCAGTATACACCAAACCATCCAGCAAACACCTGTCATGCACTACACCCTCACACCTATCCCAAAGTAACTTATGATTGTATCTAAACAGATTCTCTAGTTCCTTGTTTATGATTAAAAGTTGAGTTGTATCATTTGCACCTGATTCATTAATATCTACATTAAACTCACGTTTAACAAGCCTGGTTACTTCATCAATGTACCAAAATCTATCTATAATGCCACGTTCCATCTTCATCGCATTTAACAGTGTAGTTTTACCTGTAGACGATGAACCTGTAAACGTTATATTCACTCTGTTATTATAATTGCAACAACAGATTATGTCAACTGTTTTTCTTGAACAGAGCCATAATTCTGCACCACAGTGCAACATACCACTTGTCTTTTACAGCTTCCAATTCATTAACAGGGTACCCTTTGAGAAAATGATTGTCATCATCCACCCAGGTTTGTTTCATGTTTACTTGTTTCATTTGCACCACTTTCTTCTTTTGACTATCTCTGCTATGATGCAGTATACTGCAGTATCAGAGAAAGCATCAAAAATAGGTTCATTAGCAGACTCAAATGTCTTTTTGCGCAGCACCAAATTAATAAGCCTCTGTATCTTGTCATTGAGCCTAACCACAATGGCTGAGATGGATGCAGTAATATCTTCTTTCTTGTGCAAATCTGAACCCAGGCTTATGTTGTGAGGCCCATAGTCAAACTGCTTCTTGCAAAAAGTCTCATACTGCTCTTGCTGTATCTTTTTAAATTCTTCACAGGTCTCTGGGTAAGTACTCTCCACACTCTTGACTATTTCTTCTTGATTCATGGGGCTCACAATCTTACCCCGTAAGCAACGTTATTTAAATTTAATGCACCCAGATTGCAACCGCCAGCATAGCTGATGGCGCTCTGCAAGTCTTGAGTTATTTCTAGCAATTTTTCTTCATAAGAAAAGCTGTCAGTCTCCATGAGCTTCATAGTACCCTCAATGTTCTTTTTATCCAGCTTGTTGTGTGTGCTAGCAGAACCATAATACTGCTTGTACCGCCTACCAGCAGCATCCTTGACCACAGGGGCAGGGCTGTCTGAGCATGCAGCAAATATGGACCCACACATGACCATCTTGGCCCCAGCCACCAGTGCTTTGGCTATGTCTCCATTGCAACGCACACCACCATCTGCAATGATGGGTATTTCAAAATTGGATCCCTCATTATTAGCACATTCCATGACACAGCTAAACATGGGATGCGTAAATCCTGTTTTGTCTTTGGTAGTGCATGCATAACCACCACCAATGCCCACCTTGACAGCATCTGCCCCTGCCATGTGCAAGTATTCGGCCCCATTGCGTGTGGCCACATTGCCAGCAATTACTTTGACATGAGGCAACGTGTCTTTGATAAGCTTCACCTGGTCAGCCACTTTTGAGTGATGGCCATGGGCCACATCTATGGTGATAAAATCTGTTCTTAATTTGTGGTTAGCCAGGTTTTTAATTAGTGCTTGGTCCTTGCTTTGAATACCCACACTTATTGACACAACATTAAAAAATGCTTCATTTGCATCTCTAACAAAAGCAAACATATCATGGTCAAAGCGGTGCATGATGTAAAAATAATGCTTTGAGTCTAACGTTTGGCATGTGTCAAAATCAACACAACACTTCATGTTGGCTGGTATGACAGGTATTCTAAAATTTTTAGACAGAAATTTTACCTCTGTACTAATTTCTGCTCTGGTTTTGATGTTGTTAAAGTTGGGCTTCAAAAAAACATTGTCATAGTGCAAGGATATGTCCATGTTAATCCTTCAAGATATTATAGGCTGTGAAGAAACTTTTCCATAAATCAAGCGCCACACCATGCAGTGATTGGTACACTTCATTTAAACTCTTGTGTTCAATGAAAACACCTTGGCTGAGCAATATTTCTCCTGCATCCACTTCAGGCACCACCCGGTGTATAACACACCCAGCTAATTTGTATCCTTCCCTGAAGGCTCTCTCTTGTGGGTTGTACCCCTTGAGTGAAGGGTGCTTGTCAATGAGCCCAGGGTGCAGGTTGTACATCTCATATTTTTTACAAATTTCTGGTGGTATGATGCGCAGGTAGCCATGCAATGTGACTACTGGATTGTTAAATTTGCTCAACACTTGTTCATAATCTGCCACAGCAGGTTTCACCGGCAATTGATACCATATGGTACGATTTAATTTTTGTGTGCGAAATGTGGTGATGGTGAGTAAATCTTTGCTTACCCCATCAGTATTTTGCTTGTTGGTTACAACAGCATCAGGATAACGTCCCAGAGCATTGCTTAGGTTATGTATCTCACTGCCAGTTTGGCTGAAAAAACAAATCCAGTCTCTCATCTTCTGATGATTTTTTTGAACATGGCAGTATTGTACTGAACCAGCTGCAACTGTTCTGGTGTAAATTCATGTGTAATTAAATCTGCTAATTTAGTTGATGGTTTAGTTTGCAACCCATAATCTGCATCATACTTCAATCCATGAATGGCAGCAACAACCGGGTTACTAGTATCACAAGACACAATGTTGTAAATGTTCTTATCAATGTAAAACCGGAATTCCCGTGCTAAACTTGCCCCAAGCAAATGGTGAGGCTTGCTCCAATTCCATATTCCACTATGAATTAAGTCTTGGATAAATCGCTGACGACCTGTGCACCAACGTTCTAAATGGTGCCAGCCTTGACCTGTTGTCTGGTAGTAGCTGAAGTCAAAGCTAATGGCAATCATGTCTGCATGATCTGACATAAATTTATAACATTCAGTTAATTCCTGCCAGTTCTTGCCTTGTACTGCCCCAATGGCTTTGGTTAAAAAGGTATTCTTCAAGTCATTCTTTTGGCTCTCAAAACGTTTGAAGCTATCTATGGTCTCATGATAATCTTCCAATGCATCTGGCACAATGAACATGTTGGGCTGCAGATCCAGTGCAGACTTGTAGAATTCTTCTGAATCAAAGGCCTTGCCCAATTCAAATATGGAATTGTCTAGCAACAATTCTTGGTCATACACACTTCTTACTGATTTATAGTGTTGGTAGTATTCGGAATAAATCTTAGTTAAATGTACTAAGCAATACTGATAATCACAAAACTCAAAAGATTGTTGTAAGATGGAAATTGGACATTCATGTGACACTTTCATCTGTTTTATTATAACAAAGCTTTTGAGAAATCAAAGAGATTGTTAAATAATACATATGATACAGAATTTGCTGGGTGGTGCCGTAACTGAGCTCGCCCAAAAACTGCAATACATAGATCCAGCAGAATTGCAATCCATGCTGGAAATACCTAATTTTGATGCATTTACTTCTCAATTTACCAACATGTTGCCTCAAAATCTCATTAAGATTGATCCCCAAGGCATATTGCAGCAGTTGAATCCTACAAACATGCTTAATACATTATCAGAGACAGCGCAACAAGCGTTGCCACAGATCACCCAGCAACTAGTCAGTCAATTGCAGGATGTAGCAGGGGGAATACCATCACAAGTGCTGAGCATAGTGCAAAACGCTGACTTGAAGCAATTGGGCAGTCAATTGCAACAGATTGCACAGAATTTTAGCTCCATATCTTCAGATCAGTTGGTTGGCATGCTGGAACAAAACTTTAATACTGGGCAATTCAGCAACTTGCTACAAGCTGCACAAGGTGGCTTGGAGAATTTAAACTTCTCACCCAAAATGATCAGAGACCTAGCTAACCCACAAGTTCTGGCCACACAAGCACAACAACTGACTCAAGTGGCACAAAATCAATTGTCCAATGTGGCATCTACTATGGCCAGTGCAGTTGCTGGCAACCCTGTGTATGCAAATACGGGTCAGAATAATTTGCAGCAATTGAGTGCACCCCGTTTCAGTGGTGAGAACAAAGATGGGTATCAATTGGCTGCTTGTCTCACTTCCTACTGGGCCAAAGGCCCCAGCACCGACACAGATACTGCTGCATACCGCAGTTCCACAGGCAGGCGGCTACAAGCTGGCATAAGCTGTGCTGTGGATCCTAGCGTTATTCCTTATGGAAGCAGAGTTGAAATTCCTGGTGTGGGTACTAGGTTAGCTACTGACACAGGTGGGGCAGTAAAAGGCAGGGTAGCTAGTGGCGGTAGATTGCCCATCATAGATATTTTTTATGATACATTCCTTCAAGCTCAAGCTGCCGGCACAGACACTGAAACTGTGGTCACGGTGTATCCACCCTCTACCAAATACAAGTATGTTAAAAATTCACCACCCACATATGGCTTTGTATGATTGAATCCAACAATGTAACAGGTAACCACTTGGGCCTGGTGGTGGCCAACAATGACCCTCAGAAGAGAGGCTGGGTGAAAGTCTTCATACCTCACCTGACTTCTTCTGTGTACAACAATTGGCATCAATCCAATACTGATAAAAAGTTTAAATTTTTAGGCAGCAACATTGATAGCCCACTAACAGAAATAGTGGAAGAGCTAAAAGATGTGTTGCCCTGGGCAGAATGTGCTTCACCGCTCATGGGAGAGACGGCCAGTGGGCGGTACAACAGTTTCAACAAGCAAGCCACCATTAGCGACAGTAACAATTTTGAATCATCCAAACCACAGCAAGATTTCCAACCCACCAAATACAGTCAAAATGCAGATGGCACAGGAGAGAAGCCTGCCAACATTTATGAGAAGCCTGATTTTGCTCTTAAAGATGCATTTATCACACCAGCCACTGGTGCCAACAAAACAAATGTATACGGTACCAGCTACAAACCTGCTTCTTATTCTAACAAGTCTAAAGGGTCTTTCTCAGTACCGCCTGTGGGAGCCCATGTGTGGGTATTTTTCAATCAAGGAGATCCCATGCAACCAGTTTATTTTGCTACCAGCTTCAGCGCTGAAGCATGGCAAGGCATGTATGAGTTCAATGATTATCCTGATTCTTACGAAAACAAATCACCAGAAGATCCTGCTGCCTCTGACCATAATGTAGAGACTTACAGAAACAAATACATCATGAATCAGAAAGGTGGCACCCTGGAGTTTGTCAACACAGACAGCCGAGAAGCCATGAGATTGACCCACTATTCAGGTAGTTTTATTCATTTTACCAACCCTGCAACCATTCATTTATCTACCAATAATGAGCAACATTTAATCCTGGGCGACAAGTTTGAAACTGTGAGAGGATCAGACAACTACTATGTGGATGGTGATTTTGACAACATAGTGAGAGGTGACTGGTATCGCAAGATAGGATCACTGGATTCTGGTGCAACTCAAAAATGGAAGCAACTCATGCAAGACATTGCAGATGTTAAACAGAGGTTTGAAATTCAGAGAGTGTCTGACAAAGATCTTTTCAATAGCTTGCAACAAGACAAGAGTGGCCAATTTGGTACATGTCCAGTGTGCCAAGGTCAGAAGAAAATTTACACTTTGCAAAATAATCCTTTTGAATATGTGAAAACATCTGATGTGTACATCAAAGGATACCCTGGCAGTGGTGGAAGCCCCAACCAAGGGTGGTATGAAACAACAGATACAGACTTGCCTCTGGGTCAGAAGCGTCCCCGTTCCCGGCCACGTGATTACCTAGAACGGTACAATTTCAATCTGTACTCTGAAGTTTCCAACTATGATCAGGTAAAACCTAAAGGCGTCTTCCCTGGAGGCAAGCCCAAAGAATTAACATTTCCAACCACCAAAAGATGCCCTGCATGCAATGGCACAGGCAAGAGTCCCAGCAGCATGGGAGGCACCTGGCAAGTGGATCCCATGAAGCAACAGATGGCACAGATGCTGGTTTCCAGAGCCACAGACTTATCCAAAGCAGAAGCAGCTCTGGGTCTAGGAGGCCATGAGATTGTGGATGTGACCAAGCATAAGATAGAAACTGTGGGCACAGTCATGAATGATTTTGGTAGCATTCGTGTGGATAGTAAGGGAAAAATGTACAACACTGCAGTGTTTGTGGATGAAACTGGTGTTTATGAGAACCAAGAGCCTTCACCTCTTATTGAATATGTGCATGTGGATGACTTGCCTGGTGGTAATTATACATTAAATGCATGCAACCGCTACACTCTGAATGTGGGGGCTGGTGGTGTGTCCATGAAAACATATGGGCCTGTGCAGATTGGTGGTACCATAGTTAACATGTCTGGGGAACAAGTTAATATTGCCAGTGCAAATGAAGTGAATATTGATGCAGGCAAAAGATTTACTCTTACTGCAGACATACTGGTGCTCAAACAACGGCAAATGAAACAAGTCATGATTGACAGTAATCTTGGCATATCCCGTAACCTGGTGGTGGCAGGAGGAGTTCATGTGGAAGGTGAATTGACTGTGAATCACATTACAGCTCCAGTGGAAATACAAGAAACTGAACTCACAAAAATTTATGGTATTACCAATGATGAGGCTCAAAAAGTGATTGGATACCGTGGCAATGGTGAAGCCATTTACAGTTGCCTACCAGATAAAGATTTGTATCCTCAAGAGAATTGCATGTATGCATACCCACACAGTCACCATTTCCGTAATTTGCCTCTGACACTCACAAAGAGTAACACTGAACTCAGAAAGTTTGGAGCCAAAAACAATACACCTGCACGCAACATTGCCCACTCACAAAACAATTCCAAGAAAAATGAAGAGGCTAATTCCAATTATAAATCAGATCAAGTCAATGGTAGCCTGCCACTGTCTTGACCATGGTGTAGATCCCATTGAGATTTGTGCTTGATCATCCAATCTACCAGAGCATATTCAAACCCCACATCACGGTGCATTTTTTCACTCTCAATCCATTTGTGTTTGAGTATTTCTTCCCGCACCTGCAGAAACTGTTGGTAAAGCTTGGTATTTCGAACCTCCAAACCACTGACACTGCTCACTAGTATATTTATTCAAATAGTCCCATTGCTGCAACGGGCCCGCCTCCCACCCCTATTTGAATACGCCTTCTATACTACTTATGTTGCAACAAGTTATTTTTATAAGAATTAATCTGAGAAATAATTTTTGTATTCTTGGGTTAAAATTTTTTCATTAATCAATTTTTCTGTGCTTGCAGGTTTAACAAGGTTGTCTGCATTGTTGGGGTATATTTTAAAAAACCTTGTTTTCTCTGGATCTGGCTCTGAGCATGGCATAACAGGTTCAATTCTCCTCACACCTCTCACCATGTACACAATGATAGTATCCACCATTTCCAACAAAAATGCCAATAAAAAACAAACTAGTGCAGTAACCTCACCTCTGAACAGTGCACCAAAAGAAAGTTGTATCACATCATCTGTTCTGTAAGATACAAACGTTGGCTCTATTCCTGTTTTGGCCCCAATATTAGATACTGCATTGTTCACTATAATGGTAAGTTTGGATAGCTCGTTAAAATTATTGGCATTGTTCACTTGAAACAATAATCCCTTGGTCTTGTTATCAGCTGATACCAGAGCATCTATTTCACTTATGGCATCATCAATATTGCTCTTTTTTTGTGCAAACTCTGCTTGCACCAGGGCAACTGCTTGGTTTGCTTGCTCTTGTATGTTGCGTTGCTCCAAATCATTACTGGCTTGTGTTCTTCTGATCTCTGCATCTAATTCTTTGGCCCGGGGGCCTTGGCCTGCCTTGCCAGTGGTGGTATCACTACGCACCCCTGTCTTCTCATCAATGGCAGTTTGCTTCATGTCCAGCAATTTGCGCTCCAATTCTGAACTCTGGCCAGAGAAAGTGGAATTAACTCTGGCCACTTCAGCTGCCTCTTGTGTTGCCAGTTTATCTTTGTCTTCCAGCAATTTTTCCCTGGCCTGGGTATTAAAATAATTAATTTTTTCTACTATGTCAAATTTAGTTTGCACCAGTTGCTGTTTAATGCTGGTCTCACTGTAAAACCCCACAAAGTCAAATATGGCCGGCGACACAGATATGCCCAAACACAGCAATGCATGCTTCAATTCAAATGTTTCTCTGCCAAACATTATGATTTTAATGCAATATGGCAATCCTACCACAGATAAGCTGGCCAAAAATACAAACAATTTGTTCCAATCTGCCAGAATCAGACTCAATGCATGGTAAGCAAAAGCCACTGCCACCACCATGACTATGCCATATACATAGTTGAGCAAATTACTGGCCACTTTATTTTTAGTTGAGAAGCCAAGCAATGTTGGATAAGAATTGGTTCCAGCAGATCTGCTGGGGCTTAATACAGGCAACATGTGTTATTTATTAAAGCTCCACACCCTCAAATGATGCTTCTGAAATGGATGTATCTCTGGCAGCAATCTTGTATGATTGCAATTCAGTTTCTTGAGGTGCAGCTTGTACTTTGCTACTATCTAAATAGCTGTCCAGCCACCCTGCAATGGGGTTGTCCTTCTGATTAAAAATTTTCTTGTAGCCCAGTGATCTGAGGCGGCTATCACACAACCATTTGGCATAACCACCCAGCACATCAGCATTTAATCCTAGCAAGGACCCTTTGCTAAACAGATACTCTGCCCAAGCAATTTCATTCTTAGCTGCTTGTTCATAGTAGGCATATATTTTGTCCTCACTCTTTTTTACTGTTTGAGTAAACCCCTCTCTGTCTTCTTCTTTGAGTATTTTGATTAAGTTTTGAGTTATAGCAAAATGCAGAGCTTCATCTCTCTGAATAAACTTTATAATCTTGGCATTGCCTTCCATTTTGCCACGGTAACCAAAATAAAACGAGCAAGCAAAGCTCACATAGAATACCAGTCCCTCCATCACATTTACAGCCAATATGCAATCAAATACACGCTGTTTGGCATCTTTCTTAACACCATCACCCAGAATTTTATCAAAATTATTCCTGATTAACTCAGCTCTGCTTACAATCTCCTTGTCCTCCATGATGCTGTCAAAAAAAGCTGAAGCATCTGGGTGCACGTTGTTAAGCAAGTATGAATAACTGTAACTGTGAATGCCTTCAAATCTCTGCCAGGTGTTCATGCATATTTCTAATTCAGGATTAGACACACAGTCCTTAAGAGAGTGTATGGACCGGGAGAGCATGCTATCACCCAGTGTTTGAAACTTTAAGTTGGTGTCAAAAACAAAGCGCTCTTGGCCTTTCAATTCCTTGTAATCACCACGGTCTTTTTGCAAGGATATCTCATGAGGCCACCAGAAGAACTCTTCTTGCTTTTTGAACAACTCAAAAAATATGGGATATTTGAAACGGTCATATCTCTGCAAGTTAAGATCTTCACCAAAGAACAGAGGTTGTTTGGTGTAGTCCACATTTTTAGTATTCAATACAGACTTCATAAGTGTTATTTATTATAGCTTGCATGCACCACCAGAGCAAGCATCTTCTTTCTGCATCAATTGTTCTTTGTCACCATCATCTGTGTTGTTGTAGTACAAGCTTATGAGCCCCATACTATATGCTAGCATAATTTCTTTCATGACTTTGCTGTCTGGTAACACATGGTTGGGGTAGTGAGCATAGTTATAATACACATTGGTAGAGATGGCCATGTCAATATATTTCTGAATCACTGCATTCACATGAATAATACCAGTATTGTCTGGCATGTGGTATGCCAAATCATAATGCTGCTCATACTTACCAACACCTGGCACCAGCACAGGCAATTTGCCTGTCTTGGCCATCTTGTATGTCATGAGGGCTCTGACAGGTTCCACACCATTGGTAGAGCTCTGAATCACAGAAGAACTCTCCACCGGCATGATGGCTGAAACAGTGGAGTGTCTTAATCCATGTTGCACAATTTCTTCTTTGAGTGTTTTCCAATCCAAAACAAGCTTGCGTTTGCATATCTCATCCACCCTCTTCTTGTCTGTGTATCGTGACTGGGAAAC
>OGWD01000042.1_pt1 | contig 14206 bp, 18 predicted proteins | sample 1575981 | NCBI WGS metagenome assembly OGWD01 (sample SAMN07581555, study PRJEB24739) | freshwater metagenome | place: Singapore | collected 2015-04
TTGCAGCCATTGCGCTTGCGTTAAATCGGTGCGGTCAACGGTTGTGCCGTACTTCATGAGTCCACGTTCCTCGCGAACCCTCATGTCTGCGATTACTTGTTGAAGGATTGTGCTGGGTTGTTTCATACCTCGCCTTGGTTTGACATTTCCTCTTGAAACCTTACCGCCCTGTACATTTCAAAATCCATCTGTTTGCCGTTGTAGGTTGCGAATTGTTTCGTGCCACGCAGCTTGTCGTATTCTTTTATCACCTGATTCTCAAACGGTGTGCGTTTGCTCACGTACGGCTCAGGATCATTGCGCTTTGCCTTTGCAGAAAGTTCATCCATGATTTTTTTGATAGCCGTATTGAAGTTCTCAAGGCTCATGATGTCTTTGTTTTGTTCGCTATTCCTTTGCATTTGTTCGTGTACAATTTTTTCGGTTCGTTCAATGTCGTAGGTGCGTAGCCAGTCCATGATCACCGCGCCATCGAGTCGGTTGTAAATCTTCCCGTACTTTCCTGACATCGCTGCCCGGAAGCACTTGGAAAAATCTTCAGCACTAAAATAGTAGAAGTTTTCTTTAATGATGTCAATGGTCATTTCGATTTGTGGTAAGGTCATTTGCCTTTCAAGGTTGAAATAAATCTGCAGCTGGTCGATTGAACTTGCAAGTAATTTATTCACCACTTCGTCACCTTCAATGCGTTGTAGACGCTTTATTGAGGTTTGGGAAGAGGTTGAGGTAATGTGGGTTATCGCTGTGTTTTGCGATGTGGTCTGCAATTCGTTGCTCATTGTTATTTGTGTTATTGGTTTGTTTATTGTTATTCATCCATCTGCGAATGGTGGCTTTCAGGTCTTTCATTTTGTTTTTGCCAACGTGCCAACCATTGCTTTCGTAATAGTCGTGAAAGTTTTGTGCTTCCATTCTAACTTTTGATTCAGTCCAGTGATTGCCTACTGCATGACTACGTTCAATCATGTAATCATAAACTTCTCTTGGGTGTGGTTTCACAAATTTATTTGGATTCTCATTTACATTTAGATTAACATTTAGATTATGATTTACATTATCATTATCATTTACATTATCATTTACATTAGCTTCGGTTTCGCTTCGGTTTCGCTTTTGTTTCGCTTCCATTTCGCTTCGCTTTCGCTTCGCTTTCGCTTCCGTTTCGCTTCCATTTCGCTTCTGCTTTGGTACGCTTCCGCTTGCGTATCGCTTCAGGTTTGCATCTAATTGTGGCTTAACCAAAGTGAAAACAGTCTTCGCCAGTCCCGTGAGTTCGGTTTCTTTGAAGTTCAGAGCATACTCAAAGATTGCTGAATAAACTTGTGCTTGAAGTTCGGGCGAAAGTTCTTTAATGGCTTCGTAAAAGCTCCGGTAAAAGATTGTTGAATCTCTCATATAAATACCCACCACTACACACAAAGGCTACCCGGCGCACGGATGTGCTATGGCAATGTGGCAGTGATGGGATTTGATTTTCATTAGTGTACCGAGTAGCGTGGCAAATATACAAATGTCAAGTTTTTTACATCATTTACTTTTGAACATCCATTCATTAAGTATTTGGTCACGGTAATGCTTTGCCTTTTCCATGACATCAATAGCCAGTTGCATGTCTTCAAGAACTGCGTAGCATATTGCCCAATGCAGCCTGCGATGTTCAGGTTGTCTTGGGTCAAATGAAGCGAATATCCAGCCGCCTAATTCATACGTCAGCATGTTCATTTGCACTTGCCAATAGTAGTCCGAGTTAATTACTTTCAAGTCGGCTTCGCTTTGAATCTTGCAGTGATGGTAGTGGTTAATCGGGTTGTAAGGACATTTGATTTCCACACCGATTTTCGTGTCAGCTAACTGCATGAACGCATCAGGCGAAGCACCGGAGTATTCGTTGAACAATTTGAATCCGGGTCGCAGTTGTGTTTTCTCATCGGGCGAACCGATTGCCTTCTGAAGTTCGAGCAATGCCGTTTCTTCCCACTCATTGCCGTGGTCGATGGCAGCACTGGATGCACCGTCTTGCGATTGCCCCGTGACGATTTCCATGACTTTTGAAAGGATGTAATTCTCAGCGGTCTTGCTCCATTCGCCTGCTTCCTGCGCAGCTTTGGTTTTTGGTTGCGTGAATAAGTCACCGAGCCTTGAGCCTGTGAACTTACCGAGCCGGGCAACATCCCAAGCGGTGTTTTGTTTGATACTCTCAAAGAGTTCTTTCGTGTAGTTATTCATTGTTACGATTGTTTAGTAGTCCAAATATATGCTGTTTTTGTTGTTCGGTTACAAGGTCACCGAGTTGGTCCATTGCCTCACGAATTTCGAACTCCTCAACACCGAGTCGAATATCATTCTCAATTTTCTTCATTGTGCTTTCGGGTAACTGTAATTTGAACGGTCTGTATTCGTCAACAATTTTTCGGTTCATGTCCCGTCCAAATATCTTACCGAGTGATTGCGCTGCATTCTTCAGGCATTCCGCTTTGAGTTTTGGGAATGCCATGTCAAGTGCATTCGGTTTCTTGTTATCAGGGTTAAGTGCCCAGCGATTGCGTTCAATACCACTGATGCCATCAGGTGCTTTGTCAACCATAATAACTATTGAAGCCGCTCCGGTGCGTTCAATAACTTCATTCGTGACTGGGTGATGCACTCGGAGGGTTAATGAGCCTTGCACTTCATTACCGATTGCGGACCATGTAAAGTTGGTTGTTGACCAGCGTCCGAAGTAAAGCTCATCCAGTGTCATTTCAATGTGTGAGATTGTCACCGTGTGCGCTCGGTTGTCGGGAGTTGGTGCGATTGATTCGCGAGCTGGTTCGCGGTTTAGGTGCTTCATAAATTTCTGAAGCGAGTCCATAAGATTAGTTTCCATTGAGTTTGTTGTTTAGGGTTTTGATAAATAGGTCGTAATTATGTTTGCCGTATTGATCTCTCAGGACTATGGCAACGGCTTCAGCCAAAGTAATTACATCGGTTTCTTCAGGAATGAACGGTTCGATGCGGTCGTAAATTTGTTTTGCTGTCATGTTATTTAGATAATTGGGTTTCTGAATTGAACATCATGATGTCGGTAGCTTCACGAACTGCCTGCCTTGCGATTAGGCGCAGGAGCCTGCGAAATTCTTCCTTTGTATCATTTGTTAGTTGGACATTCGATTGAAGTTTAAGGTACGCATTGATGCGATCTTCAACACCTATAAAGTTTTTCATTTGCAATAAGGGCATTTTTCTTGGTCACAGTATACAATAACATCGTCAACGTCACTGCAAAGCTCTTGCACTTGCGCAGCGTAGTCTTTAAGAAAGCGTTGCAACACCAGCTCAACGTCTTTGGCGGTGCGTGCATCACGATACTTTAAGGTTTCCGCAATCGCTTCCTTGAATGATGCGGCCAAATACTTGTTCATGTTTTCCAAATCCGTTGCAAGTTGCTTGTACATGAAGGCGCAATCCTTCAGTGAACAGTTTTCGAGTTGGTCGGCTGAGGAGCAGATACATTGCTCGTCATTGTGTGGGCTGTGTAAATCCATTGTATTATTGTTTTATTGGTTACTTGTTGAATAAGATATCATTTATGACTTCATAAATATTCAAACGAATCCTATTCTCTTGATCTGTAATAGTGCCGTTCTCTTGCTTTGCTTCAAGTGCTTCGTAAGCGCTTAGGTAGATTTTCAATTTTGCGTTCATTGTTTTGTTGTTATTGATGGAGCAAATATATGCACATAATTTTCTAATGTGCAAACTTTTTTCATAATTTTTTTTTATTTGCCTTGAAAATCAGGCAGTTACGCGTATGAATATTTGCCGTAATTGGGCGAAAGTTCGAAGTACATCCGCATCATGATAGCATCAGCATAGTCAGGTGAGACTCCGTGCATGGCTTTTATTTCGTCCTTTCCTGTCACAGCTAACTTTCCATCGGCTTCAGGACGTTTGCGACGTATCATGTCAAGCTCTTTTGTGATGAGGTCGCGTTTTGCGACTGGAAGAATGACTTTGCCTTGCTCAATAAGTTCGGCAAGTTTGTAATAACATTCGGCTTTTTGATTTGTGAACTTGTCAGGTTGCCTTGCTTTTGAACCATTGAGAAATCCGCGACACTTCAGCATGTCCACCGCTCCACCGCCCACGCCATCTTCATCCACGATAACATTCGAGAGCTTGACGTTGTGCTTATTGATTGCGTTCCGAATGGCTGCTACGACGTTTGTAATTGGTTCCTTTCGCAGTTCGTGAATCTCGAATAGTTGAAGTCCTTTCCATACGCAAATGATAGTCCGGTCCTTTCCGAGTCGTGCGATGTCGGCACTAATAAACATTTCGCCGGTTCCAAGTTCCTCACGAAAGCACCGAAGCAAGTCATCATATTTGAATAGCCAGTCAATACTTTCATCGAAGTCCCAATCACCATGTAATAACCTTTTGCGGTCGGCTTCAGGAAGTGACGCAAGTGTTTCTAAATAACTTTCAGGCAGGTGTGGATTGTCACCGGGTAAGGCTTGAACAAATGCGTATCGGTCAGGGAGTGTTTGATTGCGCCATGGGTCGTAAAACTCATTATAGAGCCAACCTTTCGAAGGATTGCATGTTAGTAGTGCTTTCGGTTTAATATCAAATTCACGTAGCTTAAAACGCACGCGAGAGCGTAACACGTCAACGGCTTTCTTTGTGACTTGCGAAACTTCATCCACGTAAAAGTCAGTAAGCTCCAAGCCACCGAGCGAATCGAACACTGGATCACTCGGATACTGAAATAAGTCTTTGAGAATGATTTCGGACTTATTGAAGAAAGTAATCACGTTCGTTGATCCGTTCAATTCATAATCGCGCCCAGCACGTAAATTCATCATGCCTGCAACTTCAAAGAAAGTTTTGACTGTGGTTTTCTTTAAGGTGTCGAGTTTACTTCGCCCTATTAAACCGCGAGAGCCTGCATAATGCAAGCGTCTCATAATTTGCCAAGCGCACCCGGTGAATGATTTAGAACCGCCAGCTGCGCCACCATATAAAACTATCTCACAAGGCGAATCGGTAGCAAGTGCCTTGAAGCATTCAATTTGTTTGGGCAGGTATTCAATACGCATGAATGCGATTTTTATCGCGTATGGCTTTCACTTCTGCATAACCCTCTTCCATTTTCTCAATCTCTTTGACCACGTTATCGAAACGGTTCATGTCAACACACATTTTTTTGATTACATCCAAGTCCTGACGCAGTCTTGCATCATAACAATAGCCGTTTACAATTTTACGATACGAATGAATGATAGTCGAATGGTCCTTTCGCGGCACGAAATAGCTACCAATTAACGCAAGTGGGCAAAGGTGCAGCATTGATTTGAACTGAGTACGCAATAAGAAAATCAGAAGTGAACGTGCATATACAATTTGTTGGTGACGTGTAACGCTGGAAAGAATGTGATTGCATCCTGTGATGCTTGAAACCATGCCTTCGAATACATACGCGACTTTATCCACAATAAAGTCTTCGCCTACCATAGCCGCGACACGTTCACGACTGGATTGCAGCGACATTATGCGGTGCGCTTCGTTCATGATTGCTTTGTAAATAAGATCTTTGGTTTGTTGATCACTTGCAAGAGCTGCATTAGTGATTGTTTCAACTTCGCTGGGTGTGAGTGATAGCAAAACTTTGCCATCGCTGTTAAGAATTTTGCTCATGTTATTGTTATTTAGTTAATTACTTTGCACAAAAGTAGAATGATTTTGAACAAATCAAAATAAAAGTGGAACAATGCCTTGAGTATGCGGTTGCTGAACACCTTCCGACATGGATCAAGTTCGCATCCACATTAACGAGGAACACCACTAACGCGAAAGACTTAGTTAGCGAAACGCTTTTGAAGATACTTGAGAACCAAAGAGACAAAGCTGAGGAACTTGCATGTGAGGACAAGTTAATTTCATACGTCAATAGGGCAATTTACTTGATGGCTATCGATGACAGCTCACGGTTTGGCATGAAGTATATGCAATTCGCGCAAAAGTGGAATGAGAACGATAACGCTTTTGACATTGAACCCGATGAACCGTGGCTCGGTAGCAGGCTTGATAACGAATTTCTCGATGCTTACATTCAACTTATGCCTGAACGCGAAGCCATACTTTTGCGGTTGTATATGCTTGACGAATTTGATTACAAGGATTTGAGCGATAAAACCAACATACCAATCAAGAGGTTATACAAATACATTCAAAACGCACTTAAAAAATTACGCACCGATGTTCACCGTACCACCAGCCATTAGAGATCACAGGATTAAAACTTGTCAGGAATGCAAATACTATCGTAAAACCACGATGAGTTGTGGCACCTTGATAGTTGGCGAAAGCGTTCCTGAAGAAAACGAGTTCAACTATCGCAGGAAGAAGGTCAGGTTGTGCGGTTGCGTGATGCCGGTAAAAACCAAATTGATGTTCGCAAAATGTCCATTGGGTAAGTGGGATTCATTCAGGCTATCAAAGGAGGAAATTGAGGAACTGAAGACATTCGTGGGCGGTTTGCCGTTATCTTCATTGACACGTGATCAAGTGAAAAAACTATATGAGTTGAAATCAAAGTTAACAGGTCGCAGGGAACAACCTTCAACCTGTGGAAGTTGTGTCAATTCACTCATAAAAGAATTCAAGAAACAATTAGAAGAACTTTGATGCGTTACCGAATAGTCTTAGCAGAAGCAACGAGGGTAAGTTTTGACTTCGATGGCACCATTGAAACGAAACGAGGGCAAGAATTGGCAATAAAGGAACTCGAAGCGGGCAATGATGTTTGGATTATTACGGCACGCGATGTAGCAGACTCGCGCCCTGTATTGAAACTTGCTGACACGTTAGGCATTCCACACTCGAAAGTAGTGTTCACGAATGGCGAAGACAAATGGAAGTACATGATACGTTATCGGATAGCCAAACACTACGACAATAACGCCGAGCAAATCAAAAAGATAAATAAACACACCGACACGAAAGCAATCTTATTTTAACTTATGCCAATACCAACACGAAAAAATGGCGAAAAGCCTGAGGAATTTATCGGACGATGTATGTCCGATGATGTGATGCTTAAAGAATACGACGACCCAGCACAGCGATACGCGGTTTGCAGTGCGCAACTTAAATCCTTGAACACGTCTGAAGGGGAGGAATAACTATTTTTTATTGAGCAAAATGGCACCACGAGACGCAAATGGAAGATTGATGAAAGGACATTCGGGATTGAAACCGAAAGGGGCGATACATGAAAAAACTGAAATGTGGCACAAGCTCGGTGAGTTTATCGTAACGGAGGGCGCGCATAGAGCAATGGCAATCCTTATGGAAATGGAGAATGAAGAATTTCTAAAGAACTACATGGCAATGCTCGAATACTTCAAGCCAAAGCAAGCACGCAACATTCATTCAGGTGATGAACAAAATCCTGTTGTCATTAACATTCACGGTAATATATGAAACAATACCAAGTTCCGAAATCAGTCGAGGGAATAACCTTGAAGCAATACGTACAATTTTACACGGCAAAAACCGACATTGAGAAAGTCTCAGCGGCTATTCAAAAGCCAGTTGCCGAATGTGAGCAGTTGCAATATAGTGCTATTGAAACGATATTAGCTTTGTTTATTGGTGCTTGCCAAAGTGGTGTGTCAAAGCATGAGCAAACTTTTTTCGATAGTGACGTGCGCATGGGGTTTATTCCTGACTTGAACATGCTAACTTTCAAAGAGTACATTGACTTGGATTCATTCACTACGCAGATATACAAGCAACCGGTTGAACCTGAGAATTACAAATACTTCATTGACTTATTTTGCGTCTTATTTCGCCCTGTCAAAGAGGTTTGGGGCAAGCGTTACGAGTTAGAACCATACGACATTAAGACCGTTCCAAACTATCGCGACATCATTGAGAGAATTACAATGGATCGCGTGAACGGTGCTTTGATTTTTTTTTCGACTATCGCAAACGAACTCTTTCAAGATTCGCTGACTTATTTGGAGACACAGATGACAATAGCGGCGAGGGAAATTGGGGGTTAAATCCGTTATCTAAATACGGGTGGGTTCATGTGCTTGAAGGAATTACCGAGCGCGACATGTCGAAGTGGGATATTGTACTAAACAAGACAGCGTGGGAAGTGTTCACTCACATGACTTATTTGAAGGATTACAACGCGGAACAGAAACGATTATTTGAACTAAGCAAGCATGGTCACTAACATATCATACAACGTAATCATTGACAGGCTGAAGGCTTTTGCCACTGGTCATTATTTGATTAAACACTTTTCACATGGTCAGATTGATCTGCGCTACCTTGAAAAGGATGCAGATTATTACCCGTGGATGCACGTAATACCCGGAACGATCAACCCAGCTGAAGGCTTGCGTGAGTATTCATTTGACATAACATTCAGTGATTTGACACGTGACAAAGAGCATGAGTCCGAATACATACGTGAGGCAATAAGCGATTGCACGAGGTTGGCAGAGGACTTACTTGCTGAAATAAAAAACGGCAACACGTTATTCGATTCGAGTGTTCAAATTGTGGATGGCAGTTCGATTACTCCATTCATACATGAGGACACGCACACGCTCACAGGTGTTACACTTTCGCTTTCCATTCGCGTGCCTTGGGATTGGTCGGCTTGTGACATTCCAGCTGAATACGCTCCGGGCGGTTCGGGTTCGGGTGGTGGAGCATTTGGCGGCTGTTGCGTGACGTTGCAAGTTGGCGGTGTAGATAACATCGACCAAAGCCTGTTGAATTTAATTGCAGGCACGAACATGACAATTACCGACAACGGTGATGGCTCTGTTACGTTTGATTCAACGGGCGGTGGTGGCGGTTCGGTTTCGTGGGGTTCAATACTTGGAACGCTCTCAAACCAAACTGATTTACAAAATGCACTCAACTTAAAAGCTGATATTAGTTCACTTGCAACGGTTGCGACTTCGGGCGATTACAATGACTTGTTGAATTTGCCTGTCATTCCTGCGGCACAAGTTAATTCGGACTGGAATGCAGTTAGTGGTGTTGCTGAAATATTGAATAAACCTACAAGCTTTCCGCCATCAGGAAATGCAGGCGGTGATTTACTGGGAACATATCCGAATCCGACAGTGCATAGGATTCACGGGGTTGATATGCAAAGCGGAACGCCATCAACGGATGATGTTTGGGTTTATGGTGGCTTGCCTGCAAAGTGGCGGCACGAACATTTGGGAGCTGATCAAGTAAACAATACAAGCAACGTAACGGGTGGGAGTGTAAAAGATGCACTTGACCATTTGAATACAACGAAAGTTGAAACCACGCGAAGCATTTCGACAACATCACCGCTTTCGGGTGGTGGAGATTTGAGCGCGAATAGAACGCTCTCGATTGCGCAAGCGACTACATCGACAGATGGATATTTGAGCAGCACGGATTGGAATACTTTTAATGGCAAGCAAAATAATGTTGGATTTACAACGGTGGGGAATAACATTGCCACGCTTGCGGACCCAAGTGCAATCACTTATTTGAAGGTAGCAGCGAACAACACGGTGAGCGCGATAACTGCGGCACAACTCAAAACTGATTTGGGTATTCCTTCGGGATCGATGTTTAGGTTAATTAAGACAGCGGATCAATCAATCACGGCATCAACTTTAACAGCATCGGATATAACCGATTTGACATTCGCAATAACAAGCGGCAAAAAATATCGTTTCAAAGCCTACATATTGCATACGACATCCTCATTTCAGACATCATTACGGATAGGACTTGGTGCTTCCGTAGCCGTTGCAAGTGCTTATCACATGGTGACATTGACAACTTCAGCAACTACGACAACGCTTTTACACTCTAATGCGTTGGGTTTAGCTGCATTTGCTGGCTCGATTACGGCCGCAATTTATATGTCGAATCTTGAAGGAATGATTGACGCAAATAATACGGGAATTGCGGCAATTCAATTCAGCAAAGGTGCTGCAGCCGCGGGAACTTTAACAATCAAAGCTGGTTCAATACTCGAATATTACGAATATTAATTTATGAAAACAATACAACCAATTCAATTATGGAGTGAGGGCAAAATTCAGAATGCCGTTTACTTCAATATGTACATCAGTTATGACAATCTAAGCACAACGGCGGTATTTTATTACTCACTCATGTGTGAAACCTTTGACTTGCTTGCTTCAGGTAAAATTGAAATGACAGGCAGCGACTATCAAAATTGGGATGACTCAAATGAGGGCGCGTATTTGTATGCGGCTTATGTTTTGAATTTGGTTATCACAGGCGACTACATTCCACCAGCTCCCGTTATTGATTTAGACGCTCTAAGCGATGAACAAGCAGCTTAAAGATTTACTCAACATATTAGGCGCGGATGTTGTCGAGCGTGCAAAGAGTAATTTGAAAGTTACTCAAAGCATACGTTACCCGAATGGCAAGACTTACAAGCGCAACCGATATGCAACTGGCAAACTTTACAACTCACTTACTTTCAAGGCAAGTGTTGCAGGCGGAAAACCGTTCATCAAATTCACAACAAAGGATTCGACAACGGGGCAATACGCTGACATTGTCGAGTTCGGCAGAAGGCCCGGAGCAACACCACCACCGATTGACCCAATCATTGAGTGGATGAAAGTCCGTAAGATTCGGTTGCGTAACTCGAAGAATGAGTTTATTAAATATTCGGATGAAGCACAACGCAATGCAGCGAAACGAATAGCGTGGGCGATAGGTCGCAACGGAACGCCCGGAATACTTTATTACACGACAGCACTTCAGGAAATATTAGACGAACGCTCGGATGCGTTTTTTCAATACTTGAATGAAGCTATATCATTCGAACTTGACTTAGACAAAAGAAACAAATAACATGGCACTTACACAAGTTGACAAACCTTACCCATACACTCGCAAAGGGCAACGTTTGTATATTGTTTATACATCCACAAATAGCGGCAATCCCGGTTTTAAGTTTGGATTTAAGATTACTGAGATTGCGACTGGGCAGACATATCAAGTTTATATCTCACCTGATCCACAAGGGCGTGGAGTATTTGACATGGCACCGCTTGTAAACTTGCGGCATCAAGATGAATCGACATCAAGTTACAATTTACATGAGACTACTTGTTATGAAGTAGATGGCAATGGGTTTAAGACTTATGACATTGAAATTACTGAATGGTGGATAGTAGACGGGGTGTTTACTCAGAATGAGGAAGGCGAAGGCAACACCGATACCATTGAGGGTTTAGTAATTGTGAATGGATATTTTCAACCGTTTCAAGGCTATAAACCCGACACGATAAATACTCCTGCTGAAGCGTGTTTGTATTCGTGGGAAGTTCCGATGAACTTTAACTTTCTTGGAGAAAATGATACAGCATGGCTTGCTTACTCGGACAGGACTATTGACACGAGTTCATGGATTTACCGAAACAATTCGCAATGGATAAATTTAGCGGTTGAGCCTTACGTTGTCACAATCATGTCGCGATGGACTGATATAGGTTGGTTGACATTCAGCACAAGCTCGGCATTAACAGGCAACACGCTCGACTACATTGAGATGACTTGGGTTGACAACTCGGGTGCATTTACGAACACTCAAATACCAGTTAACTCAAATGAAGCACTTGCGCACATGGCTTTGTATCCGGGTTGTGTTGCTGGAATCATGCCTGCGAATACTGCGTACTATTATTTAATTGGTCGTGATGCTTCAGACGCTCGTGTGAGTGCTATTTATTTATTTGTGAACGAGGAAACGCAAGGCAACTGGAATCAGAACTGCAACTATACACCGATACGTGTTGCGTGGGTTAATAGCCGGGCAGGGTGGGATTACTGGAACTTTCAACTAAAGAGTGAGCGCACCACACAAATTGAGCGCAAGCAATACAACTCGGTATTGAAAACGGATTTCGATTATGGGTTTACAGGTGCTGCAATTCAGCCATTTCGTCCAACGACACGAATGCTTACAGACCGATCAAACTTAAATACAACTTCATTGCTTGTTACGAGTGACTGGCTAAGTGATAACGAGTTTATTTTTTTACGCTCGTTGCTTATTGCTAACCAAGTGCAAATAATAGAAACTTCCGAAGTTGATGGGAAAACGTGTTATCGAAAAACACCTGTGAGCATTGAGCAGACATCATTCGCAGAACAAAAAAGCAAAGATGGAAAGTTGCATAACATCACGCTCAACTTGAAGTATTCACAACCTTATTGGTCACACTAATGCAGAACGAGGTACAACTCATAGTCAAGTCGGGAGGTATTATTTACCAAACGAATCAATATACTATCGATGGACTTGCTATTAACGGATTCACAACCTTTAGCTTAAACTCGACATTAAGTTTTCCATCATGGTCATGCGTTCCATCAATACAACCAAAAATAGGCGGCACGTTTTCAGTGCCTGATGCAGATGTAAACAATACGGCAATTATCATTGGTTATGATTCATCCACTTGCAATATTACGCTCGACGTTCCTATTGTTTGGTCAGGTGCTGGAAACCCTGCAACCGATGTATTTATAGATGTTACAATCAATACTGAAGTAAATTATTTCCTTGACTTATACCCGAATGAATCCATCTCACTTTCATATCAATTCACCGACTTAAATAACTTTAGTCAGATAGGCACTTTCTCACGTGACTTCAGGATTCCTGCAACGAAGCGGAATGTCGAAGCACTTGGACCGTTGTACGATTACAACTTTGTGGATGATGTGCAATCATTCAGCAGAAAATACACCGCTGAATTAAGGGTTGACACGATACCGATTTCGCGAGGTTACATTCGGGTTATGGCTGCGTATAAGCAACAGGATTTTTTGAGTGATTTCCAAATTGCATTTTATAGTGATGCCCCGAATTTCGTGAAGGAGTTGGGTGAAAAGAAATTGAAGGACTTGACCGATTTGCCGAATTTGGATGAGGAAGTAAATTTCACGAATGTCACAAATATTACAAGTGAAAGAATTTGGGCATTGATTGACAGGGCAAGCGGCAACAAAGCGTTTAGTGAATATGGTGAAGCAAACACAAGATCAATACAAAATTCAAGTCAACCATTATTTGCAAGTGACCTGACACCTTGCTTACGAGCGGACTACATACTTAATCAAATCTTTGAGGATGCTGGATTTGAACTTGACGCGAGTAGCTTATTAACTACATTAAGTGATTACTATGTGCCTTGGATTAACAGCCAACAAATCAAAACAAATTTTGTATTAAATGACTACGCTTTAACAGTTACAAGGTCAACCGCATATACCGATACAATAACGTCTTTGCCTTGGGGTCCGATACTTTTTCCATTCAATGTCGTTACAGTGGATAATGCGAGTGCGTACAATATTGCGGGGAATTATTATACCGCTCCTGTTACCGGGCAATATCAATTTGTAATGAAATCATTAGTTCCTGATAATTTAGAAGGTGTTGATTTTATTATACAAGTTAATGATGGTATATCATTAACAAATTATACATATTTCGTCCCGGGTGTAAACGATAATAATGATGATGATGTGAGTATTTTAAGTGATTACATTTCCATTAACGCCAATGATACAGTTCAATTCTTTTTTATATCTTCAAGTTATTGGCAAAACACAACTTATACATTCCAACCTTATGGAACTTTTTTTATACTCAATGATTTAATAATTGGAAGTGGTGACGATATAAGTTATTCAGACAACGCTCCAGACGTTAAGCAGATTGATTTCGTGAGTGACATCATTAAGATGCACAATCTCGCGGTTATTCCTGATATTGCTATTGAGAATAAACTTTTACTTGAACCGATGTCAACTTATTTGGGCAGCGGTGCAACGCTTGACTGGACTAAGAAACTTGACATATCAAAGGACATTGTAATTAAAGGAACTGATGACATCAAAAAATCAAAGTTGTATTTCAGTTATTCAGCCGGGCAAGACACTTACTCAAAACTATTCGTTGACCAAGGGCGCATTTATGGAGACTATAAAGTTGAACCCTACACCGTTGATGCGAGCCAAGTGCCGAGCGTTTTTTTAACTGGAAGCACAGATATTAAACTCGTTGCGCAATCAACACCATCGACACAGGTCAACGGCAGTAATGTTATTTGCCCGCGCTTTTGGACTCAAAGCGGTTCAGAGCCACCGAAGT
>OGWD01000043.1_pt1 | contig 14114 bp, 16 predicted proteins | sample 1575981 | NCBI WGS metagenome assembly OGWD01 (sample SAMN07581555, study PRJEB24739) | freshwater metagenome | place: Singapore | collected 2015-04
GTTTCCCAGTCACGATACTAAAATTTAAAAAACCTTGACCCAATGAGTGTACTGGCTTTAGCAGAAAACATTAAAAATATTATTTGTAATTTTAAATTACCTATTATAGGTAAAATAGATATGTCTGATTTTATTAATATTGAATTCGATCCTAAAAAACTATTAGCAAAACTTAAGAGTATGATACCTAAGTTCCCTAAGAAAGATGAATTTATTAAATTTATGAAAGATTTAGTACCTGATTTTAAGAGTATATTTAAAAATATATACAAAAAACTGTTTGAATGTTAATCTTCTAATTTCTTACTATCTAAAATTTCTGCATCTATAATTTTTGCGCTTTTATTGGCACTATCAATTAGCATTTTAAATACTTGTTCTCGAGTAGCTAATAATTTTGTAGTATTATCGCTTTCTCTTAGTTCTTTTCTACTCTTAATATCCATATCTTTTGCTTTTATTATAGTTTCATTCTTTTTATCTGATACTATTATTTTGTTTAAAGTTTCAATAGCTGTAGAAGTTGCAGCAATTAAGTCTGCTAAACTACTAACATCCTTACTTTCCGGTGCAGACGAAATATAATCCTTCACATTACCGACAACTTCAATACTTTCTTTTATGAGCTTACCCGCGTTTTCCACAACAAACTTTTCAATGTTTTCTTTTGTAAGTAGATCATTCTCAACTTTAAGTTTTTCTGCTTTTTTATTTGCATCATTTAACTGACTTAATAGATCTCCCACCATTTCATTAAGCTCTTCACTCATAATATTATTTATCACTATTGATTTTTTTAATACTGTATTTACAATCATTGAATGTATAGTGTGAATAGAGAAAATTCTGCTCTGGATCCGAATAATCAGTATATACCTGTTTTAAAATTTGAAAAAACTCATGATTTAGCAAAATTACCTACTAAAAATCATGAATCTGATACAGGATACGACTTGTATTCAGTAGAAGATGTTATTATACCTGCTCGGGGCAGTGCAGTTGTCGGTGTCGGTCTTAAATTTGCTTTTATTCCAGAGGGGTATTGGATAAAAGTAGAATCACGCAGCGGGCTTGGGTTTAAATTTGGCATATTTGCACATCCTGGTATTATAGATAACGGGTATAGAGGTGATGCAGGAGTCAAGCTTTATAATTTTACGGATATAGATTATAAAATATCCGTTGGCGATAGAATAGCACAACTTGCAATTTATTTTAACCTTTCAATGCCGGTTGAATGGGGACAAGCAACAAATTCTACTCGAGGCGAGCAAGGATTCGGTTCATCTGGTAAATAATGAATATAGATTTTAATAGTCTATGGGTTGAAAAATACAGGCCTAAAAGCTTATCTGAGTTTATAGTAACCGATGCTAATAAAACTATTATTGAATCATACAAAGATAAAAAAGAAATACCTAATCTTCTTTTTATCGGTACACCTGGCTTAGGAAAAACATCTCTTGCTAAGATTCTTGTTAACCATCTACTCGACTGCCAATATCTCTACATAAATGCAAGTGATGAAAACGGAATTGATACTATAAGAAGTAAGGTAACAAGCTTTGCACAAACGAAAAGCTTTGATGGTAAGATAAAAGTCATTATTTTAGATGAGACAGATGGTTTATCTATAGATGCTCAACGCGCCCTTCGTAATACTATGGAAGAATTTGCCCATATTACTCGGTTTATTTTAACTGCAAACTACTCTTACAAGGTAATTCTGCCCTTGCAAAGCAGATGTCAAACGCTAGATCTCACGCCTCCTCTAGAAGGTGTATTAAAAAGATGTGCATCCATCTTGAAAAATGAAAAGATAAGCGTAAAAGATACTGAAAAACCTAAGCTCATTTCTTTTATTAAGAAGATCTACCCTGATTTACGTAAGATTATTAATGAACTACAGAAATATTCAAGTTCCGGAACACTTATTTTACCAGAAGGAAATAAGAATGATGTTTGTGAGCTTATTTTTAATGAAGCTAGAAAGAAGAACTTATCTTCTTTAAGAAAAGCATTGATTGAGAGTGAAAATTCTTTTAATTCTGATTATGTAGCATTACTAAGAGATTTATTTAATTATGTCGACGAGCTTGACATTGATGTGACTTTAAAAAAGAAGTATCTTCTTCAAATAGCCGAACATATATATAGAAGTTCATTTGTTGTAGATCAAGAAATAAACTGTTATTCTTGTTTAATTTATCTTTCCGAGGTTAATTAATTTCCAGGAAGATAGTTTGCTGTGTAAGAAGCAGGATCAGATGCGCCTTTAGCAGGAACTGAAGGAATTTTTACGTTAGTATTATTCAATACTCGATCTCCTGTAGATAGTTTTTTATTACCCACATCGCTTAAGCGAGTATTCATAGGTGAAAAGAAGGGAACTTCTTGTTGTTCATCTTTTACTTTTTTAGGTTTAATATTAACACGTTTTGAAGGGTCATCTGCTTTAAATCTTTCAGGTACATCCGGTAGATTCGGGTAAGAACTTATAGGTTCTAACATTCTTCCAGGAACAGTAACGAAATCCATGTATCTACCTGGGGCAATCTCTGAAGTAATATCGACATTTACATCGCTTCCTGTGTAATCCGTGTTTCCCGCACCTTTTACATTAGGATATATATTTTTTATTGCAGAAACACGTAAATTTAACCCGCTAGCTATCATACTTTTAATTTTTTCTTGTGTATTTGATCCTAACGACTGAAACCAACTGTCTTTTAATGCGTCTTTCTTAAAAACTACTACATCACCTGCTAGAAACCCTTGCCCGGTAAAACGCTGCATATGAGATTCGAGAATTTTGACAAACTTCTTGTTCATTTAAATTATTTATGGTTTCTTATACATATAAAACTGTTTTTAAACTAATAAAAATTGTATAAATAATATTGTGGCTACAATAAAAGTTAATTCTATTAAACAATTACCCAAGAGTAATAGTAGCTTTACTTTTACAGATTTAAAGCTTGATATTGAATTTGATTACACCAGAAACAACGAATTTCAAAAAAGAAAAGAAGTAAGAGATTTAATTTTAAATTACGATTACGGAGCAGTAAGAAATTCTATATTTAACCTCTTTAACACGTTACCTGGGCAAAAAATACTAAATCCTCTGTTTGGGTTAAATCTTGTACAATATTTATTTCAACCTCTTGATGAGGTAACAGCAAATCTTATTGGTAATAAAATATTAGAAGGAATAACTACCTTTGAACCCAGAGTAAATATAGAAAATATTAATGTAGTTGTTGATGAACCAAATGCGCAATACATTATTACTCTTGTATTATCTATTCCTACTATCAAAACCGGTACTAGCTTTAATATATCTGGAATATTAAGTAATTCCGGGTTTAACTTTGTAAATAAATAATATGGCTGAATTTAATGATTTTACACTTAACAAAGATAGTTATGCTGCGTTTGATGCACAAAGCCTCAAAAGCTTAATTATTACAAGACTTAACACCAACAATTTTTTTACGGATCAAAATTTTGAAGGTAGTAATTTAAATTCTTTAATAGATATTATTGCTTATGCATATCATGTTCTTTTATTTTATTTAAATAGAACAGCTTCAGAAAGCACTTTTACAACAGCTGAATTATTTGAAAATATTAATAAAATTGTAAAGATTTTAAACTATAACCCTGTAGGAAATCAAACAGCAATATTGTCATTTTTAGCTCAAGCTAATGCATCATTACCATCAAATACCTATACAATACCGAGATATTCTTATTTTTCTATAAACGGAACAAATTATAGCTTTAATCAAGACATTACATTTTTAAAAAATACAAATAACACAGAGATTCTAACTGATTTACAAGAAAACAATTTACTCTATCAAGGCTTATACACCGAATATCCTACATACGTTGGCATTGGAGAGCCATTTGAAACATTTACTCTAACAGTAGTTGATTCAACCGGTCAAAATGTCCCTATTGACCATTTTAATATCGATGTATATGTAAAGGACAATTCTGTAGAAACACCAAAATGGGCTAAATGGAGTGTTACACAGTCTTTATTTTTAGAGCGAAGTAATTCTGAAGTTTATGAAATTAGACTAAATGAAAATGAGAGATATGAAATAAGATTTGGTAATAATGTTACCGGCAAACAGTTAAATCCTGGAGATGAGGTGGCTATCTATTATTTAAAGACAAACGGCACAACAGGTGAAGTAGGACCCGGTCTTCTTAATAATAATAAATTATTTTTTTATAATACTACTAGATTTAATACAATAAGAACTGATACAACACCAGAAAACCTTAATATTATTACATCTCAACAGGTAAATGATATTGAATTTAGCAATATTGATGCAAGTACTTCATTTATATCGCGTGAATCAGTTTCAAGTATAAAAAATAATGCTACAAACACTTTTAGAGGGCAATATAGATTAATTACATCGGAAGATTTCATTAATTACGTAATGAAAAATTATAGTAATATAATTTCTTCAGTTAAAGCAGTTAATAATTGGGATTATATATCTGGGCATTTGAAATATTACTTTGATTTAGGGGTATCAAGACCAAATTTAGAAAGCCGGGTATTATTTAATCAAGTAAAATTTGCCGATTCATGTAATTTTAACAACATATATGTATACGCAGTGCCTAAATTAGAAAAATTAACTTCACTTACAACCAGAGCAAGCTATTTAAATTCTGCGCAAAAACAATTACTATTAAATGATTTACAAAAAATAAAATTAACTACATCTGAAATTATAATAAATGACCCCGTGTATGTTGCAGTAGATATAGGTACTGGGTTTCCCGGTGAACCTCTTTCGCCTGGAGTGTCTGTTAATTCCTATTTAGAAATCTCAAGAGATATCACATCTAAAAGAAATCCTGAATCATTAAAAGAACAAATTTCAAAAGTTTTTAGAAATTATTTTTCTACTTTAAAAGATAATTTAGGATCTGTAATTAATATAACTGAAATTACTAATTTAATACTCGATATCCCTGAATCAGGAATTACTGATATTAATACAAAGCGCATTGAAGGCGATACAACAATAACAATACCTGGAATAAGTCTAGTAATTTATAATCCTGTTTATCCTGAAAAAGATATAATTGTAACTACTCAAGACTATCAACTGCCTTACTTTAAGTATCCGTTTTTACACAATACATTAGATTTTATAAATAAAATAAAAATTGTTACTCCTTCAATAACATCTTTAACTAGGGAGTATTAATGGCATCTGTAAATTATACGTACGTATATTTTAAGGCAATAGATTTTTCTGGTAGAACCACGCTTTCTGCTTTTACATTACCACAAACTCCTTTAACTTTTGTACCTGACTTTCTAACCTCTCCGCTACTTTCTTCTGACGATTCAATTTCAAATAAAATATTAAGATGGGACTTCGGTGACGGGACATTTTCTAATGCTCTTACTTCAACCCATTATTATAAGTGGCCAGGAGAATACAAAATACGGCTCACTGTTTATGATAAATTTGGTAATGCTTATGATAGTTCATATCGCCCTACAGTAAAAATTCATGATTTTATAAGAGATCAAATATTATTTAAAGATTTTAGAAGATTTATTTACGATGTTCCTGCTAGTAAAATTATTGAGCCAGTAGAGCTTTTGAGGCAAACTAGCTGGCAATCTTATAACGCACTAAGTAGTACTGGCTACACTATAAATCTTTATGCTTCAGGAGCGCTCGGCCAATATCAAAATATTGATAATTTCAATAATGACAAATGGTCGCATTTAAGAGCATTGAGTAGATTTTACGTAGTTAATCCTATAGGTAATTCTTATGAATATCTTCCTGTTAATAAAATCACTAAATTAGGTGAACCAATTTATGCAAAGATAAATAATAATTCATTGTTAATTTGTAACAAAAAAGATTCTGGTAGTTTTTTTGTCGGAACTACCGCTTTATATCAATTTTATTATGTCGATGATGTAACGAAGAACTATACTTCTAGAGAACCTCCAATATTTGTATTTGCAACTTTAGATAATTCTAAATTTCCAGATCGATACACTATTAATAATGATTCATTTAAAGATATTCCTTATCCACCTTACGGTTATAATAATATAAAGCCTGCGGTTCTTCCAATTATTAAAGTAAGACATAATCCTGCTGAAAAACTTAGTATTACAACAACAGGAATCGACGGAGAAGGGGTTTTATCAACTACAAAATTTTATTTTCCTCAATTAAGCTGGCAAAACACACAAATACCATTTTTAATAAAAATGAAAGATATAGATAATTTCACCACCAAAACTTATCCTCCTCTTTCCTCATACATTATCAATTCTTCTCTATCTGGCCTTACATCATTTAATGTAGATTTTGGGTTACAAAGAAAAGAAGGGAATAGTTTTTTTCCAGTAACTGCGGTTCAATTTTTTGAAGATTTTAATGATGATATACCTCAAAGTATAGGAGCGTTCTACAAAGGATACTTCATTGTAAATGAACCAACATATAACTTACAACTTACAGCGAGGATGACAGTACAAGATCCTATTAATTATCCCAAAGATACATTCATAGGATGGGCTGCTGTTCCGCAATATGATGTTTTATTAAGACTATTTAGAGAGCAGATTTATAGTTCATGTACCGGGGGAGTGACGTTAAATATATCTGCTGCTAAAAACTTTTTTAAAAATTATGAAAACAGAAATGTTTACTCAATACAGGTTGCCCCATCAGGGGCAGGTATTGGCGAGGATTATCAAGCATGGTTTGCCGATGGAACAAGCGATAAGATAATAAAATTTACGGCAGAAGGCGTTTTATTATCTACCTTTTCATTATCATCGTTTCCTTATATCAATAAATCAAATGGCATCAGAGAATATGTTAATTTATTGCATCCTATTCTTAGTAGTGCGGCGCCTTCTTCAAGAAAAGCGCTAAGCACAACGCGATCATCAACGGCAAGTGCAACTACATCGCCGGCAAAGGCTGGGCAGTAGATGCAGACAAGACCACCGTCGCACAACAGGCCAAGGCGGAGGCGTTTATGGCTGACGTGAATGAAGATGACGACCTGAACGACTTGACGCAGAAATTCGTCCTTGACCTTGAGCTATTCAACGGCTTCGCACTGGCGGTGACGTGGAACAGGGGCGGCGGCATCGCCTTCATCGAACACGTGCCATTTGAAAAGGTGCGCGTGTCGCTGGATGATACGATGTTTCTGATTGCTGACTGGTACGATGAGCGGATGATCCGCCAGTACCCGAAGGGCGCGGAAGTTGAGCGGATGCCGAAGTTCGATCCGAATAACCGCGTCGGCAAGCAGCTATTCTACTATCGGCACTACGCAGCTGGCGTCAAGCACTACCCATTGCCAAACTACCAAGGCGCACTGGCTTACATTGAGTGCGACGTTGAGATTGCCAAGTTTCACATCAGCAACATCCGCAACCAGTTTTGGGGCGGGCAGATGATCAACTTCGCTGATGGCATCCCGACGGATGAGGAGAAGCAAGAGATTGAAAGGCAGATGCGCAATAAGTTCAGCGGCGCAAACAACGCAGGGCGCTTCGTGCTGACGTTCAGCACCGGAAAGGAAAACGCGCCGAGCATACAGTCGCTGACACCAAGCGACCTTGACAAGCAGTTTGACCTACTAAACAAGCAGATACAGGAAGAAATCTTCGTCGCGCACAACGTCACCTCGCCGATGCTGTTTGGCATTAGAACGGAGGGGCAGCTTGGAGGCCGCAAGGAATTATCAGAGGCGTTTGAGTTGTTCAAGAACACCTACATCATGAACCGCGTTTTGATCGTCGAGCGCATGATCAACTACCTAACGTCCTTCAACGGCTACGAGTGTCTGTATTTGCAGCCTTTTGATCCAATCACCGAGCAGCTTTCAGAGCAGGCGCTGATGCAGATTTTGACGCAGGATGAACTACGCGAAAAGGCAGGATATGAGCCGCTTGCAGAGGCTACTGGCACGCCAACACCCGACGCAGGGGAAGTGGCCGTAGAAGCCAGCGCAGGCGTCAACGAGGCTATCAAGACGCTTTCAGGCAGGCAGTATCAAAACTTGATGCGTATTGTGCGCCACTACTCGCAGGGTAAGGTCACACTCGAACAGGCGCGCACGATGCTGACGGCTGGCTTTGGCCTCAACCCGGAACAGGTTGACCAGCTACTGGGCGTAAAGGAGCAGGCGTTCAGCGATGAAGCTGATGAGTTGGAGTTTCTTGCGCAAGTCGGCCAGCAGTTCGGCGAGGCGCGTGAAAGCTTTGAGGTGCTGCAAGAGCGCGAATTGGACTTCAACGAATACGGCGAGGCGGAGTTCTTCATGCAGTTTGCAATTTCCGATGAAGACAAGGCGCTGGATGACAAAATCGTAAAATATAGGCGCAAACGCGAGGATGCAACGGTTGAAGAGATGGCCAAGGAGTTCGGGGTGAGCAAGGCGCGAATCCGCAAGCGGATTCAATACCTGTTGCAGGTCAACAAGTATCCATTGAAGCGCGGCATCGGTGAGGCGACCAAGGAGGAGAAAGTACCTGAACCTATCGTCGAGGTGCGCTACCGCTACGACTGGAGGCCTGAATATCGTGGGTTATCAAAGGCTGAAGGCTACGACAAAAGCCGCAAGTTCTGCCAAGTCATGATGGACTTGAGCAGCGCACGCCTGTACACACGCGATGACATTAACCAGCTGACGGCGCTCATGGGGTATAGTGTCTGGGAGCGGAGAGGCGGATGGCTGACGCTTGAAGATGGCAGGCACCGGCCAAGCTGTCGGCATATGTGGGTGCAGCAGTTGGTGATCAAAAAAGGTACACAAGTTGAAAGAATCGTCGAATGAGCAAGGCACTATTCATATCCGAAAATACGCTGATCGAAAATTCGGTCATTAGCGAAAACGTAAGCTACACGCAGCTACGTCCAACCATTGTAAAGGTGCAGGAGATGCACATTCAGCCAGCGGTGGGATCGGCGCTATACGCGGAACTCGTGACGCAGGTCATTGCTGGCACTTTATCGGCTAACAACACCACGCTGATGCAGACCTACATTCAGCCAGCGATCATCCAGTGGATGTACTTTGAACTTCCAATGGTGCTGGCGTTCAAATTTATGAACAAGGGCATGGATCGGCGCAGCAGCACGGAGTCGACGGCAATGAGCGAGCGTGAGATGACGCGCATTATGGACAAAAGCCGCGACGATGCGGAGTGGTACACTGAAAGGATCACACGCTACTTGCAGGAGAACCACACGCTATTTCCGCTGTTCGACAATCCGCCAGTCGCTATTGACACGATCTATCCAGCCAATAGCGCGTACCAGACTGGCATGGTGCTTGGTCGCAGGGGCAGGTATCGCGATCCGCTTGACTACCCGGAAAACAGACGCAACTACTTTTAATGGCGCACAGCAAGAACGTAAACAAACTAAAGCAATTTTATGAGCAGTTGGGTAACGATCAAAAACGACCTGATAGCCTTCGCACAGTCGCACCTGCAGATCAACGCGGTGGGCTTCGGCGATCCGCTGGCAATCGGAACGGACAACACGATAAACCTACGGACAGCCGACAGGGATAGGGTTATTTACCCGCTGTTATTCGTCGATGCGCAGAGTGCGTCAATGCCTATTGGCGCTACCAACCTAACCGTCAGCGTGCTGGTGATGGACAGGGTGGCAGACCTTCGCGGTGTGGATGCGACGATCAGCGGCAGCGTGGTATACAGGTGGACTGACAACGAGGATGAGGTGTTAAGCGACACCCTGCGCATCATGCAGGACTTCGTAGCGGAGTTCAGCGATGATCCTGACCGCGACTACACGATAACAGGCGCGGTGAGTGCTACGCGCTTTGTCGAGGCACGCGATGACAAGGTCGCAGGATGGCAGGCAACGGTCGTTTTTGAGTTGCCGTTCAGCCGCAACGTCTGCCAAATACCGACAAGTTAAAACACGATTGAAGAATTGCATAGAATTAGGCAAAACGATATTTACAACTAAAGAATAAGACATGAATGTAGGACAACAAATGGATGCGCTACTCGGGCGCGGAATGGCTGCCGAAGTGTTGGCAGTTGGCGCTGGCGCAGTTTCATCGGTCACAGGTCGCACCTATGATGTGTTGATCGTCAACCAAGAGGCGAAGTTTACGACGCTAACGGATAGCAACGGAACGAATATGATGACGGCGGTGAGTGGTGGTGGCATCGGCTTATTCCCTTCGGGGCAGGCTTTCAGCCCGGGCATGATCATAGCCGCCAACAATGGCCGCAGGATCGCCGCCGTGACGCTGAACGCAGGCAGCGTCATTGGCTATTCGATGCAGGGCGTAACCATCGTAAGCGCTGTATAATGGCATTAGGCATTGGCTACGGCTTGCCGTTCGTCGCGCAGCACGGCACGAATCCCTACAAGACGCAGTGGGCGGCGGCGCGTGAAGGCGCGAAGGGCGCAGGTGCGAGTGTTGAGGACGAAAACGCTGGCACAGGCAGCTGCCTTGTGGCGCGCGGTCAAGACGTGTACACCGACGGACTGCCGTTCACACCTTCGCTGCTGATCGTTCCGCAGTTCTACAAAGAAGGCAACCTCTACCAAGACGTGCCTCCGTTTGTCGCGGAGGATTTGACGATGCGGTTCACTGTGAGCCGCAACACAACGGCAACGCGCGTAAATAGCAGCGGGTTGATTGAAAGCGTCGCATCGGGAGTGCCGCGCATCGATTGGTTTGGGCAGTCGTGTCCCGGGTTGTTGGTGGAGGCGAGTGGGCAGAATCAAGCCTTGTGGAGTCGCGACCTATCGGTGAGTGGCACATGGGCGGCAAGTGGGATCACGGCAGTACGCAACGCCGTTGGCGCTGATGGTGCTGCATCAGGAGCAACGACGCTAACGGCTACGGCGGCAAGTGCGACGATAACGCAAAACATATCGCACGCCTCCCAGTCGCGTATTTTCTCGGCCTATATGCGTAGAGTTTCAGGAACTGGTCAAATTCAGCTCACCACAAACGGCGGCACAAATTGGCAGACTGTAACTTTGACAAGTGCGTTTGCTCCGTTCAATAGTGGAGCGCAAACAGTGGCATCGGGGCAGGTAGGAATACGGATGATTGCAAGTGGTGATGTTATCGAAGTGGACTTCACGCAGGCAGAAGTTGGCCCTATTGCTACATCACCAATAACCACCACGTCAGGAGCAGTCAGCCGTGCCGCCGACGTCATCAGCGCATCGGGGGCGCTCGTGAGTGGCTTGATAGGCCAAACGGAGGGGACGATTTATGCGGAGGTGGATTTAAGGAGCTTGCCATCCGGCCCATTTCTAACAATAAGCGATGGCACGGATGGAAACAGGATACAATTGAGTTTTTTGAGCAACACACAGCTATTGGCATCAATACGAGTTGGCGGAGCAAATCATAACTATTTTGCCACTATTCCGGCAATACCATCAAGTGGTGGAATCTATAAAGTTACACTCGGATATGCTGCAAACAACTATTGCTTTGCCTTAAATGGAGTAACTTATTCAAGCACAGCAACAAGGCCAGTTCCTGCTTGCAGCGTCATTGGAGTTGGAACAAGTGCAATTAACAACGCCTTCTTCAACGACCGCATCCGCGCCGCCGCACTCTACACCACGCGGTTATCTAACGACCAACTCGCCGAATTAACCCGACTATAAATGCCGACCTTCCGCAAATACGCCTTCCCCAATGAAGCGACATTCACCGCGCTACCAGTGCCGCAAGGCTTCGCAGTGCCGCTGGGTGAAATAGATGGCACATATTGCGTCGACATTCTTTGGGATGCAGAGCCTGAACCTGCCTACCTGCCATTCGAGTGCTGGCCTCCGCCTGTCGGGGTGCATACCTTTTTGGGATGGGATGAGCAGTACACGACCGACTACAACGCAAACAAATGATCGACTTCCTCAAATCAATCGGCATCAACATAGGCCTGACAATCGCCGGATTCTTCGGCGCACTCCTGCTGGCACCAAAGATGAAGAACTGGAAAATGCAGCTGATCGCCGTGCTTTCAGGCACGCTATCTGCCACCTACATCGCGCCTGTGATCATCGGCATCCTAAACATACAAGCATTGAACATCGAGTACGGCCTCGCCTTCATCGTCGGCTTTTCAGGCGTCAAGATCACGGAGGTGCTGGAAGTGCGCATCATGAAGCTGCTCAAAAGCACACCACCAAACCAATAACATGAAAATAACCCGACGCGCAGCCAACGTCCACACGATTGACTGCGAGGGGAAGGAGGCGGAGTTTCTGCTCATCAGCGACCTGCACTGGGACAATCCGAAATGCGATCGCGATCTGTTAAAAAGCCACCTCGATGAAGCTGTGCGCCGCAACGCCAAAGTCATCATGAACGGCGACACCTTCTGCCTCATGCAGGGGCGCGGCGATCCACGCAGGGGCAAGGATGAAATCAGGCCGGAACACAACCAGGGCAACTACCTCCAAGCGGTGGTGAACGACGCAATGCAGTGGTTCAAACCCTACGCCAAGCACATTGCGCTGATCGGCTACGGAAACCACGAAACAAGCGTGATTCGTCATGTAGAGTTCGACGCCTTGCAGATGTTCGTCACGCTACTCAACCACGAGTGCGGAAGTGACGTCCAACTCGGCGGCTACGGCGGCGCGATACTGTTTGGATTTGCGCACTCACCAAACACCAACCACTACACACGCTTTGCCATGCACTACTTCCACGGATCAGGAGGCGGCGGCGTAGTGACCAAAGGTGTTATCCAAGACCAGCGTATTATGGCGATGGTTGAAGGCTACGATTGCACATGGCAAGGTCACGTCCACGAGCTGTATCACCACGTCAACGTCATCAGCTACCTCAACCGAAGCAACTACATGATGAGGCAGCGGCCACTGCATCAGATCAGGACTGCGACGTACAAGGAGGAATATGCAGGCGGAGTGGGTGGCTTCCACGTCGAGAGGGGCAGGCCGCCGAAGCCGCTCGGCGGTTACTGGATGAAGTTGAGCTTGGTTGATATAAGAAATCAGAAAATGGAAACCCGCGTTATTGATGCGACGTTTACGACCACAAGTACCCGATAGGGTGCAAGTGAGGGCAATATGCGGCCTTATGTACCTTATAGGGTACAAAATGGCGGCCTTTTGTCCCTTATAGGGCGCACAAAACAAGGGCAAATGATGTCTATTTTTGCGACAAAATCAGGGCAATATGCGAAACATCAAATACATAGTCGTCCACTGCACGGCGACACCTCAATCAACGACAATCGACTCAATCCGGAACTACTGGCGCACCAATCTAAAGTGGAAGTCACCGGGCTATCATAAGGTCGTAAAACCCAACGGCGAAGTCATCACGCTGGCACCGGATGACACCGTGTGCAACGGCGTTGCCGGCTACAATTCGGTGAGCCTTCACATCAGCTACATCGGCGGCGTAGACAGCAGAGGCAACCCTGTCGACAATCGCACGCAAGGGCAAAAAGATGCGTTGTCACAGGTTCTGCACCAATGGCGCGCCAAGTACCCAGCGGCTAAAATCCTCGGCCACCGCGACTTTCCAAAGGTAGCCAAAGCTTGTCCCTCATTCAATGCTGCCCAAGAGTACGCTCATATTTAGCCTGCTGCTTTTCGCTTGCTGCCGGAAACCTGCGGAGGTGATCCGGACCAGTGCTATCGTGCATACGGACCGGCAGGTAGTCACCGCTGGAAGCTTGACAGAGTTGACGCTTCCTGACCTCTGCGATAGCGCTGGAATTGTCAGACGCTTCGCTTTGCGCGACAGTGCGAAAACAAGCGTTCTAAGCGTGTCAAATTCAGGCAGTGGCATTGTTATACGCCTGCGAAGAGATACGGTCGTAGAGCGGCTTATTTTGCGTGATACGACGATTGTAGAACGCACCGTTGTCGTGCAGCCGAAGAAGCGCAAAAGCAGGTGGCCGATACTGCTTGTCGGGGCGATTTTGGGACTGCTCGCCAGCGTCGTTTTGTTTGCTCGGTTGAGGTAACGGCGGAAAATCAAGGCTTGGAAATCGGGGGCGTTGGACAAGTTTTGTCCAAAAGTGCGTT
>OGWD01000045.1_pt1 | contig 13935 bp, 18 predicted proteins | sample 1575981 | NCBI WGS metagenome assembly OGWD01 (sample SAMN07581555, study PRJEB24739) | freshwater metagenome | place: Singapore | collected 2015-04
GTTTCCCAGTCACGATATGCGGTACATTTATTCTGTTCCTCGTATTGGATGAACTGAAGCCGTGCAGCATTCAATAGATCAAGGATGTGAGTCAATAACAATAGGAATGATTGGTTGTCCTGTCCCATGTGCTCTTTCCATATCTTCTCTAAAATCTTTTACGCCTTGTTCGTTGAATTGTTGAACAAGAACAATTACTGGAGTTTTAATTAGATCGGCGTGTCTTGCACGAATGAGGGGGTCAACAATCAGTTTGCGGTACATTTATTCTGTTCCTCGTATTGGATGAACTGAAGCCGTGCAGCATTCAATAGATCAAGGATGTGAGTCCTTTTTATGAATCCTTCTTCATCCATATGATAAGAACAGTTTTTTATTTTTTCTATCATTTCAGAAATTTGTTTCAAATTACTCATTGTTATTTTAACATTACCATCTTGGGCGTGAACGATACCGTTTTCATGTCGGATTTTAAGCATGACCATCACCTAGGAATGAGTGTCATATATACATTTTTACAAGTAAATTTTCAACAGGAATAAAAATGGAAAAAAATCACAAACACATGATCTTAAATGCGTCTGTTAGGCATCCCATTACTGACGAAGAAAGTTGCAAAAGATGGCTTGAGAAATTAGTTGAAATAATCGACATGAAGATACTCATTCCTCCGGTTGCCAAATATTGTGATACCTGTGGGAATGAAGGTGTTACGGGGACTGTAGTAATTGAAACGAGTCACAGTAGCATCCATATATGGCATCAAGAAAAAATTCCATATATCAAAATGGATGTTTATTCATGCAAAGACTTTGATCCGCTTGATGTTGTAAATTTTGTTAAAGATACCATGGACATAATCAACGGCGGATACATAATTGTTGACAGGAATCAAGATGTGCCAAAAATTATGGAGTCGGCTCTGATTTGACTCTTGATTTCAATATTTTTTCTGAAATCTCACTTATATAATTGGCATTTGGCGACATTTTACAGGTCGCCAAAACCTCTATCGGATCACCAAAAGACATACAAAGTGGTGGTTTAAAAGAAAACATCGATTTATTGAAAACCGGGGGCAATCCATCAGCATAGTCGATAAATGGAGTAGAATTTCCATCATTCATGTTTGATGTAATGTTGTAAGAGCCTTTTACTTCGATGTTTCCAAGATAATCTACTATACTAATTACCCAAGCCAATCTAATGGTTTCTTTCCATACTGGTATTTTTTGTATTATTTGATTTAATATTATCTGTTCTGCGACGATAGTGGTTCTAAAGACTAATTGTTCTGGAATATTATTTAGTAAGATAATATTTCCTACTGGCAACCAATTTTTAAGATAATATTCACGGTTATGTGCTTGTTTTTCCCAAAATTTACCTGCATTTTTTTCTGCCTGATCAAATGTAAAAAATGGATCAATCGCAACATTAGCAGAAGCATAGTTGGTTTTTAATTCGTCAAGATAATAAGGATTTTTCAATACGGTATGAGGTTGCATGAGGCAAATTGAATTGCCGATTCTTTTTTTCTCTAAACAAAAAGACAAAGAATAAATTTCATCTAATGGCTGAAATCCTCTTTTTAAACCAATACTTTGATGACTAAAGAATTTTTCATGATTTAAAATATTTGACAAAAATTCATATCTGTTTTCTCCAACATCGGCACCGGCTATGGTTAAATTTTTTTGCAGATTATGCTCTTTGAAGCTTTGAATTAAAAGCTCAACTTGCCAGTCATGGTAGGCTTTTTGACCAACACTTACGAAGTATTCCATAAAACATTAAGAGTAAAAAACATAAATAAATCAAATCCAATATCTTCATGGGAAGTTTCACATGAAAATGAACGAGAGATTTTTTGAATCGATCAATAATAGTCATAAAAACTATTGGATTGGATTTATTTCACAAACAGCAGAATTCGATCAGCCAACAATCAAAATAAAAATTAAACAAAAATATAAAACACATTTGCTCAAATTGGCCAAAGAACTATCGATTTCTGAAAATAGCATAGAAAAAAACGAAAATCATTCAGAGATAAAAATAAAAAACCCTAAAATTTTTAATGACTTTTGTCTTGCTAAACCATGCAGTAAATATATGAACGACTATTGGCGTGGTGTAATGGACGCAATAGGCAAGCTGTCAGAAGAAAGAAAAGAACTTAAACTTGTCGGCAATCAAATGGTTTGCCAAAGATTTCTATCTTTCTGTAAGAAATACACAAATACAAAATCAAGAGTTTCCAAAAACCAAATAAAATTACACGGCGACAATGCCATGAAGATTGCACAAGTTCTTTATACTGATTCTATTTTATATCTTGATTCAAATTATAAAATATTCAATAAATGGGAACAATTCGACAACAATGCAATTTTCCCCAAGGTTGTCAAGTTTTTTCATAAGATCATGCCTCAAAAATTCAGCGTCAAAAGGTGCAAAATAACCTCTGCGTTAGAAGGTGATTGTTGTTATAAAAACAACAAGTATTTCATAAGAATCAACAACAACTTGAATGACAAAGAATCAGTTAATTGTTTGCTGCATGAACTTGCACATATTGACACAATGCTCGAACAAGAGGAAGACCTTCATGGTTCGGCATTTGGTATGGCTTACTCAAAAATTTACAAATTGTTTGAAGCAGAATTCACTTGACCAGATTGTTGTTTTCATCAACAACAATAATATCATGCAGAACAATGTCTCTTGATATCATGGCGACTTCCGAATGAATTTCGGATGCGTCTTCTGCAAGGATAGTTATGGGATTAAGACTCCAACTGATTTCGTCGCCGTCACGATAAATTTCGTGAATAGCGAAATAATCGCCGCCGGGATTAAGGTGCTTAATGATACCGTAACGCCATCCTTTGACTTTCATAAGCTCTCCCCATCGCTTGACAGAGGGATTCTACCACTCAATTTTGAATCGGCAAATGAAAATTAGGGACCACCAACACCACGGTTGAGCATATCTTTCCAACGATCCGTCATAAGCTGTCTTTTCAGCATTTCAAACTCGCCACAAACAGGCGTTCTACCCAAGTATTGCACATAGATTGGGTTGACTTTTCTGGCTCCCAATTCATCTGATTGGTAAGGCATTAGGTCAGAACCGTCATAACCCAAAAAGTCATCGAGTTTGCCGCCACCAAGCTTTGCCATCTGCATGAACTCTTTGATTTTTCCTTTGGTCAAACCTGAGTGCATATGAATCATGTCGTAGAATTTTTCAGGATCAAAGTTGTCTCCAGCCCATTGGTAAATTTTGACAAGATAGGAAACATCATTAGCTTCCTGTTTAGACCAGCCACCTGATATAAGCATATCACGAACATCTTGAGGATTATTTTTGCGTAAAATCCACGCTGCCATCATCCAACGATCATTGCGGAAATCTTCTGGCATATCTTGGGGATCAAACTCAATATTTGGAAAAACGGTAGCAAGCAAACCAGCATCGCTATAATTTTTCAAATAGTTTCTTGCATCAATATCAGGATTTTCTAAACCACGAACAAATTCATCTTTTGATCTTTCAAGGGGAACCGATCCAAAATTCTTAAATGACTTTATTGATTTCATGTATTTTTCAGGCAATTCATCACCAGCGCCAAATCTATTGTGTAAATTAACAAGCCTGTGCGCTGTCAAAGGGTCTTCGCTCAAACGATCATTAAATTTCTCGCCAACGGACTTCATTTCACCGCTCTTAAGGTGGTTTGCACCTCCAAATGGATCAATCAACTCGTTGTTTGGTCCGTCATCTTTTGTTAAAGGAATGTACATGGCATTGATTGTAAAATCCCTGTTTGATGCATCGTCCTCAAGTGTGGCAGCGGCTTTAAAATCACTTGGAATGAAGTTTTTGCTCTTGGGAGATTTTGACAAAGTAGAAATTTCAAAAGGTTGACCATTGACCTCTGCTGTCATCGACATTTCCTTGCCTTTTGAATCCCATTTACTTGCATAAAAAATCTTGTTTTTTCTTCCGTGAATCGGCAAGGCTCCATATTTAATCATGCTTTTTTGCGGTTTAACTTCAGTAAAGCCATTTTGTGACAAAATCAGTCGGATTTCAGAAGGAGTCGCATCAGTTACAAGATCATAATTTCTTGGTGTTTTGCCCAATAAATGATCTCTGACTGCCCCGCCTGTCAAATAAAGTGATTTTTTCTTTAGCTGCGGCTCAATTTCACCGTCTTTTTTGTCAATCGTTGTATATCCAACTTTGACTTTGTCAGAATTGAGAAAAGCCTTGACTATTTTGGAAAGATTAGGGTGATTCAACTTATCAATTAAAAAAGGCGTGAATTCCCTACTGCCTTCCTTTTTTTGCAATTTAACTGTGGAAGTGACTCCTGTTACGGGTTTTTCTTCCTGTTCTTTTAAAAACTTTGTGAATAAACTTTCCATATTATTATTCCAATTGATGGCCTATTATTTTATGTATTCATTTTGATTGAAAACCAAGCATCCAAAGTATCGCTGCGCCAATTATTGTTAAAATTAGTTTCCAAGCATCATCAAATATTTTTTCTCCAATTCCGCCTACAAATTTAAGTTTGTCTGTTAATGATCTGATTGTTATCTTTAATTCCATCAATTCATTTTTTATTGTTTCGATTTTTTCGTCAAGTTTCTCGTCTGATTTAGCTAGGTTTTCATGCCTTTCAAGAATGGATTTGATTTTCTCATCTGCTCTTGCAGCCATTTCTTGAAGACTTTTCAAAATGTCATTATCTGGCTTTTGGGAAGATGGCATAACTTTCCATTTCTACATTTTTAGGGCTATATATTTACATATGAGTGAGACGAAAAAAATAGATCAACCGGTTGTGATCGCAGAAACTGTTGAATCGCCGGTCATTATTGAAGAGCAAGTTGAATCCTTGCTCCCATCTATGAATTTGAATGTTCCAGAACCACCAAAGCCAAATGAGTCGGCTCTTATATCTGACGAACATTACTTGAGCGTTTTGGACGAAATTGTCACAAATATTCGTGATGATAGGAATCAAGTCAACGAATACATCGATACCTTTGCAAATATGGTTTTGAACGAAGGTGATGCTACGACCTCAAGCAAGGAAGCACTCATCAATCTCGTCAAGACCAAGGTTGATCTTCAAGATAAAATGTTAAAGGCTGCTGATCTTATGACAAGGTTGAAACTGAAGAATACATATGCTTATTCAGGACCACATTTGAACGCTTTACAGCAAAACAATATCAACATAGGTTCTGATAACACAACATTTGACAGGAAAGAGTTTATTAAGGCAATCAATCAAGCCAAAAAGAAAAAGAAGGATTAAAAATGTCACGATTTGCAATTCAAGATTGGTTAAACGAAGCATCTGGAGATGTTGCTGGCGGTCAGGCTCCAGCCATGACACCCGATTCAATGACTGGTGGTGCTCCAGCAGGCGATCCCAATGCAGCTAATCCACCAACTGACATGGCTCCAGACTTTCCTGCCACACAGCAAAATTCACCAGAAGCAGCAAAACAAGGCGCTCCAGATGCTCAGAAAAGTAACGAAATGCCTGATGTCACAAGCGATCCTCAAGCGCCAGACATGCCGGAAAAAACCGAAAAGAAAGATTTTGAACAATGGAAAAATGATTATTTCAAAGAAAGCGTCAAAGGAGATGCAAATAAACTTGTTGAGTTGATCCAGCAGGTTCGTGATAACAATTTGGATTCTTATCCAAGAAAGTTTGTTGAAGACAATCTTCAGATTTGTTTCTTGCGACAAAATGCCAATATTGACAAGGCAGCAAAAAACATCAGGAATGCAATTAAACAAGATTTGGATCATAATAATCCATCAGTTTCGCTTGTCAATCATTTGTCTTCCGCTCTTCAGTCTATGCCGGATTTGAACAATGTTTTCATTAAACTGAAGGGTCTTCTTGGAATGAAAAGCGATTTGCACAGAAAATACATTGCAAGTTTGCTTGGTGCTGTACAAGTCGGCTCTGGAGCAAACAACGAAGACCTTATTTACAACGAGAAAGATTATTCAATCAGAACTTCAACCCGCTTCAACGATAAATGGGGAAGAGTTGATATAGGAAAATGGAGCCTTCGTGAAGATGATCCCGACCGTTATCTTACTGAACCGGAAAGAAAAAGAATGGAAGAAGGCAGTCCTGAAGAAAAGGATGTTCTTCGTCGGCGTGTGGTAATGGAATCAATCGCTGAAACATTCAAAAAAAGAAGCTTTATAATCAATGTCGTAAATCAGCATGGAACTATTTACACACTTGGCTGGGATTTAGCTGGGAGTATTAAAAACGCATATACAAGCGGAAAGCTGATAGTCAGAACTATAGAGAGCGACAATAACGAAGCAATGATTGATGAAGAAGGAACAATCATTCCTTATGTTGACATCAAGGTCAAATATGTGAAGAACGGTCAGGGAACAGACGAAAATGGTCATCCGATAAAAGAAGAACACGATTTCATGGAAAGAATTGACGGGATTTTGTTCTTGACTGCACAGTTCAACATTTTAAAGGAAGCAGCAAGTTCATTTAGCGGAATTGTCTTGAAGGAAACACCCTACAACGGCAATCCAAGCGACTTGAATGTTTTGATGCGATGTGTTCCTAGCGCACCTGAAATTTTAATGAGAAATTGCTAAAGGAATTAAAATGCAAAACTTTTTTGAATTCATCGACAGGAAACAGCGTGAAGCGGTTGACGATTTGGAGATCGTAGCCAAAGCTTTGAAAAAAAATAAGCTTGATGTGAAAGAACACCTTCATGTTGATCAACCTTATGTTTTCGTCAAGTCAAACAACAAAAAATTAAGTTTTGAGGGTGTTCGTGTCTACAAAATAGGCGAACATATTGCATACAGGATTCAAAGACTAGAAAAATCAGAACCTTTTGGAAAAACTTATGCTTTGAATCTTGAGGATATGTTCAACGATTTCATGTCTGATGGCATGTCAAAGGAAGAGGCTGGAGAGAAGGTTATTGAAAGTCTTGGTGAAGAAATCAAAAAATTCTTCAAGAGAAGTGCCAAGGCTGAAGAAGAACTCAGGACTGGTCAAAAGGATGGGCTAGGTTTGATTATAAAAACTGGCGGTACGGATTACAGCAGCACAGTTTTGAATAGGGCATAAATGGATGAAGTAAAAAAACAAGAAATCACCAAAGACGAATCAAACGATTTATTTGCTTTAATTCTGTCCTTGATTTTACCTCCTGCTGGTGTGGCTGTAAAGCGTGGTATAGACGAACAATTTGTCATAAATATTTTGCTGACATTATTCGGATATTTTCCGGGTGTAATTCACGCTTTGTATATCATTTTGAAAAAATGAGATGGCTGTACCATTTGTCGATGCTGTCATTCCTCAAGGGTTATTGGGGCAAAATGTCACGAACACAGCCGTTGTTCGTGGCAGTTTGGTGACTTTCAACTATATTTTTCATAAACCCGGTCATGATCCAGCCCCTTTGGTTCTTATAACTGATATCTGGGATCGATACATTCGTGGAATAAATTTACATTATTTGACTTTTCCAGTAATTAAAAAAATGATTTATCCACAGCCGGGAATTTCGGTTTGTGACAATCCTATTTTTACTTACCAATATATCAAGGGAAATACCTATATAAAGTCAGCGTTTAGGCAATACAAAAGAAACGGGATTCAGAGGTTAAGGAAACTGGATTGCGCTTTCATAGTTAATGCTCTCAGCGTCTCAAGATCATTTGATCCCAACGAGATTGAAGCGATTCGCAGGTCTATTAGAGAGCAGATTCGCCGAATGGTTAATGAACCAGCAGCCCCCGGTGAAAGGACTATATAAAATAAATGTCATAAATAACAAAAAAATTCTATTTTAACTTAGGTAAAAATCTGATTGGGAAAAAATGGCAGAAGGAACAAATACAGAAGACATATTGGGGCGTGACCTAAGTTCTTTGGTCACTTCCATAGATGCTTTGAAATCTATCCTAAGTCAAACAAAGACGAGCATTGAGCAAAATCTTGGCGGTTCAACTCCAGATGCCGCTGGTTTAAAAGATATTTTGAAACAAGTCATTAAAGGTTTCAGCGATGCTGCTGGAGAACAAGAGCAATTTGTAAAAAAAGTTATCGCATCATTAAAAGGAGTAGACCTAGCAAGGGTTCAGAAACAAGCAGATTCAAAGTTGAACAAGCCTAGGATGAAAGAAGAAATAAGGTTTAATAGAAAGCTTGAAAAAATTCAAGAAAAAATACAAAGAAAAGGCAGACAAGATTTTATTGATATAACAGAAGCACTAGTAAGAGATACTGCAAAAAGACTGGGAAAAAGCTGGGAACACACATTAGAATACTTAGAAAAAATGGATGATCAAGGTATACAAAAATTACAAGCAGAATTTGACGCTTTAGACCCAGAAAAAGTTAAATATATTTTAGAAAACACAGAAGACTTAGTCTCTGGTCTAAGTCAAGCCCGTAATGAAAATGAAGAATTAAATAAGGCAATGCAAGAATACTATTCTGCATTAAACAACGCAAGATATCAACTATATGACATAAATAAAATTTTTCAAAATATCGAAGGATTTGTGGGTCTTGAAACAAGTAAAACTTTATTTACTGATCTTTACGAAACAGAAAGAAAATTCACGCAGGAAATGCGTCAAATTGCATTTGAAACTGCTGGTGTAACTAAGGAGAGCTTTGGTTTACAAAGAGCCTTTGAAAATATTGGAGCAACTGTAAAAGCTACTGGATTTGATAGAACAAAGTTCCAAGAATCTTATCGCAAAGCACTTAAAAGTGGCGTAAAAGACCTGAAACAAGCCGTGACACTCACTTCGACTCAGCTCAATACGGAAAAGCAACTTGGACTGGAAGCTGGTTCATTACAAGAAAATTTCCAGCAAATGGTTCAGAGCGGTCGTATGAGCAACAATCAAATTGCTGATATGGGTCGTGGAATGCGTCAAGTGGCCCGCACAACAGGTTTAACTGGAGAGGCGCTAAAGGGCGTTATCGACAGCAGTATGCAGTTCGTGGATCAAATGCGTAAAGCTGCGACTTTATCATCTGCTGCTTCAAAAAATATTATTGAACTTGGTGCTAATGCCAAAAAGTTAGGCGTTGAAGAAGAAATGAATAAACTTCGTACTGGTCTTTCTAGCAGTACAAGTTTATTAACGGAGGCTGCTGGAGAAACTCAAACTTTAATTTTCCTAGCCGCATCCAGAGTTGGCAGAGTTCAAGATGCATTAAATGGTACACTACTTCGTTCAAAAGAGGGAATTAAAGATTTTGCCCAAGGTATGAAATCAATTCTTCAGGGTTTTGGAGTTGATAGCCTTGAAGCAATCGATCAAATGGGCGACGAGGCCAAAAGAGTTTTAAACCTTCAGTTGAAAGCAACTGTCGGCATGGAACTCGGAGCATTTCGTTCAATAATTGAATCATATGAAGAAGCAGGAAAAAGTCTTGGAGAAAGACTTGACACGATCAATAAAAAGATGGAAGGCAATCTTACAATCAGCGAAAAGAACGCATTGGTTGAAGAACAAAGAGCACTTAAAACAGCAAAACAATTAGAAGTATTGACGGTTTTAGATGAAGCTGCCAAAGGAGCAAAAAATATGGATCAAGCTCTTGCCAAGTTCGGCGAGAGAAGAAAAGAATTTGAAGGAGATTTGAAAGGTTTAGGTCTTGATTTCCAGAACGATGCCGATGTCATAAGAGGATCGTTACAAGGTGCCGTAAAAGACATCAATGCTGGTTTAAAGAAGGCGGGAAAGTCTGAACTAAAGATAGATAGCAGCGAAATTGATAAAGCAATTAAAGACCCCGCTGCTTTCCGTGAGTTGACTAGTAAGATTGTTGAAGGCGAAAAGGAATTAGCGACCGCTCAAAAAGCCCAACTTGACCCTCTGACACAAACAAATCAAACTTTAACTGAAATTAACGATAGTATAAGAAATTTAAGCCAAAGCGTAATATCAAATTTATTGACTGGAGTAGTTGGTCAATTCATAATGCTTGCAGGCGTGATTGCTGGGCTGGGTTCATTTTTAACTGGAACAATTGTCAATTCATTCTTTGAATTGAATAGGATGATTGATAAAGTATTTTTTGGTGTAAGTGAATATGGTGGAAAAACAAACTCTTTGTTGAAGAACATCGAAATTATTCTAGGTGGCAGACCAGCAGAAGATAAAAAAAATCAAACTCCCGCTCCAACTACAACACCTGAACCACCTACAACTACAAATCCAACCGGAACAGAACAGGCAAAACCAGCCAAGAAGGGTGCTCTTGGCGGCATGGGCGATATGTTCTCGGGAGCAGAAGGAAAAGATTTAGCTAAAGCCGCCGCTGCTATTCTTGCTTTGTCTGTTGGAATTGTTGCTCTTGGTTCTGCGATTGTTTTCCTTGCTGATAAAGTAATGGCATCATTTGACCTTGATGTAAACAAGGTCATGCAAACTGCACAACTTGTCGGCGCAATTGCTATGGCTGGCGGGGCAATAGCCGCTGCCGGTGTGCTTGCATTTGAAGCGATGAATAGTGACAGTGCTCAAAGTTTCTTGAATGGATTTAATGCATCAAGTATAAAACAGTTTTTAATGTTCTCTGGTGCCTTGCTAATTCTTGGGCCTGCGGTAGTTGGCCTTGGCGCATCCATAGTTGCTATTACAAATATGATCCTTAGTGGTCTCAAGGTTGATGTCAATCGAGTTCTTGAGGTAGCAGGGGTTGTAACTGCTTTAGGTGCGGCTGCAACTGGCATGATTTTCGCAGTTATGGAATTTGCTGGTTTCATTGATGAAAATCAAAGCCAATTTGATAATTTAGTTCAAAACGCCGGGAAATATCTTTACTATATGGCTGTTGGTGGAGCGGCTTTATTTGCTCTTTCTGTAGGAATCGTGACGCTTGCGGCTTTAATTATAAAAAGTTCCCAACTGATATTGTCCGTTTTTGGTCTTGATGCTGCGACCGCTGATAAAGTCGCAGAAAATATTGCACACCTATTCGGTGCAGTTGCAGTAATTTCTGCTGCGGTTCTTGCAACTACTGCGGCTCTTCTTGGTCTTGGTGTGCTGACAACATTTTTAGCAACATCGATAGTTGGTAGTTGGACAGCAATTCCTTTAATTTTAGCAGGTGCTGGAGCATTACTTGCCTTGTCTTTGGTAATGCCTCTTTTTGCTGCTGCTGTTATTTCATTCGCAAGTGCTGGCAATGCTTTTTATACAGGTGACGAAGCAATCAAAGCCGCTGAGAATGTAGGCAAACTCTTACTGGCAGCAGGGGCAATAGCATTAGGAGTTTTAGGGGCGACCGCCGGATTGATTGGTCTTGGATTTCTTGTATACGGAGGTGTTGGTGAATTTGCTTGGCCTGCATTGCTTGGATTGATGGCATTAGGAGCAGTTGTTCTTCTTGCTTTGACTCCAGCAATTACTTTGTTAGCTGGTGCCGTAATTCAAATTGCGAATGCATCTATGAGTGCCATGGGCACCGATCCAGAATATGCAGCTAAAGTCGCAGAAAATTTCGCATCAATAATGATTTCTGCTGGCAAAATTGCACTTGGAGTTTTGGCAGCGTCAGCAGCACTCGCTTATCTTGGATTTTTAATTTATAGCTATCCAGTTTATGCTGCCGCCATGGTAGGCGGCGCACTAGCTCTTTATTTCTTAATCGATCCTATAACTCAGCTTGCATCTTCAATTATAGAATTAACAGGTCAAGTACTAGGCCAAATAGTAAGCGCAGAAGAAGCTGAAAAAACTGGCAAAGCAATTTCAAGCATTTTTAGTGCTGCTGGAATAATTGCATATGAAATTACCAAGTCTATGGTTAGTTTGGGAGCCTTGGGATTACTTTCTATTGGTACTATCGGGCTAATTCCCGGTTTGATGGCAGTTGGTGCATATGCTCTTGAAGAAATGAGTGCTCCGGTTGTCCATTATGTTGAAACAGTTATGAAAACAGCAGATCAAGTAAGAGGTGTTGTAAAAGGCGAAGACGCAGAAAAAATAGCAAAAGAAATAAAGTCTGTTTTTGAAATGGCAGCAGCCGTTACCAGTCTTATGTCTTCACAACAAGGCGGTTTATTATCTGTTTCAAAATATGGAGACTGGTGGAATTATACTAAATCTTGGGTTGGTCTCGGTCAAACTATAAGTCAACAAATGGACTCTGCCAATGATGCTCTTCAATCAATGATCGATCCAGTTGTTACATACATTCAAAAAATAAAAGAATTTTCAGACGATGTTAGATCAAAATTGGGATCAAGTGACAAAGATGCAATTCAGTCTGCAAAATCAATAATTGGTGTTCTTACTGCTGCTGGCTTTGCAACCACTGAGACTGCTGTTCCGAGTAGTGGGTAGATTGTTTGCTCAACGCTCGAAGTTGCATAGTCCTGGTGGAATTCAAACGTTACTGAGTTGTCTGCAAGACCGGCCACACGTGTCTTCGCTGTGTTTCCGAATGCAGTTGTTTCGACGATGTCGAATGTGGAATTCAGCGTGATGCTTGCAATATGATCACTTAGATCAGTGCTTCCAAATACAACAGATGCGTTTGTAAGTACAACTCTTGCCATTATGCGACCGCCTTCGTAATTGCTCCGGTGACGGGCCAAGTCACACTTGCTGTGGCCAATTCACCGACGGATCCGTTGATCGGAGTCCATTCTGAAATAATAGCAGAGCATGTATAACTTGGATTGAATGCGCTAGTGCTTGAGCCATTTGGCTTCACGATTACAGCTGCTGCTGTTCCGAGAAGTGGATAGATTGTCTGTTCTACTTCACCAGTAGCAAAATCCTGGTGAAATTCGAGCGTGATCGAGTTATCTGCAAGGCCAGCGACGCGTGTCTTTACTGCTGTTGATGCGAATGCTGTTGTTTCGACTACGTCGTATGTGGAGTTTAGTGTTACTGATGCGACCAAATCGCTCAGGTCTACTCCGCCGACGGAGATGTATGCATTTGTGAGAACTATGCGAGCCATTATTTAGTCGCTCCTTCTTCTGTTTCGGTTTTGATGGATGGGGTTTGTGGTGCTGTGTTGCTTGCTTTGATGTGGTTTCCAGCGATCAGGGTTTCTGCGCTGACTCCTGCATCTTGCAATTCTTTTGCTGTGATCGTGTCGCCTTTGGTTTTTCCGCAGACTTCTCGGTTCGAGATTACTGTGTATGTCATTTGGTTCTCCTTATCCCCAGATTGTTAGGCGGTATCGGTATGAGAGAAATGTGACAGATTGTGAGTCGTATGTTCCGGACTCTGCGCCAATCACTCGCAATGTCTGGCATGTTCCGCCGAGCGTTCTGTCTCCCTCTATTGCGGCTTTGATCGATGTCGCTCCTGTTCCTGCAAGGTATCCATCGAGCTTGTCCTGGCCTGCTCGCTCTGAGAAGCGCTGGACGATCACATAAATGTCGACGTTTGCCTGGTCTAATCCCCGGGCGTTATCGATATCAAATGTGAAGTCTAACTGGCCCACGATCGCGCATGGCGGTGTTACTGGTTCTGGAATGACTTCGTAAACGCGAAGGCCGGAGATGGTTTGAAGTCTTGTCTTGAGTGCATCGCGCACTTGGCTTGGTTGCATTGGCATTATTTAGCCAGCCCATTGTTCTTGCGGAATGGTCGAAGCAAGGCTTCAACGTCTGCGTCGAGCTTGGCTGTGAGGCGCACTGTGCCTAAGTCTGGGCTTCCTGCGATTCCGAATGGCGACTGGCGGCGTGTGAAGAGGCGAGCTGCTTGGATCAACGTTGCCATGTTGATCTCAGCTGGTGTTGCGTTCCATCCCCAGATGCCGGTGATTCGAACTGCTTGCGGCAAATAATAAGGGAAGACGTAGCGGCCGATTGCAAGCATTCGGTTGACTGGCCAGCCGCGCTGTG
>OGWD01000046.1_pt1 | contig 13927 bp, 21 predicted proteins | sample 1575981 | NCBI WGS metagenome assembly OGWD01 (sample SAMN07581555, study PRJEB24739) | freshwater metagenome | place: Singapore | collected 2015-04
CGATCTGTTTCCCAGTCACGATACGCTCAAAACCTACATCTCTACCTTCGCGCTCAGACATAAACCACTTATTCTTTAGTATTTCATCTCTCTCTTGTAAAAAATCTTGACAAAATAAGGGCGCTATATATTTCTTAAGAGATGAGACAAGAGAAGATGTATGTATAAACTCACTAATGTCTTTGTTGTGAGTAATATTCTGTCTTAACGTTTCATTTACTACTGTGTTGCTAAAATTATTAATTATGTTAGTTAACTCTCTATTGCGGTAAAGCAGATCCACATTAAATGCATTTTGAATAAAAGCATAACCGTTCTCACTTAAAAAATCATAAAAATTATTAACATTAAAAATTGGCGGTGTATTAATGTTAATATTAAAGCCGTGTATAAAGGTATCCACTAAACTACTTATGCTTACGCCAACCTTCTCTATGATTACAAACCCAGTCAAGTAAAGCGCGCTCAAAACCTACATCTCTACCTTCGCGCTCAGACATAAACCACTTATTCTTTAGTATTTCATCTCTCTCTTGTAAAAAATCTTTGTAAAGCTGAGTACTCTTAAACTCAAAATTTTCAGCCGAAAGACCAGCTGTCATATATTAATATTTATTACTTTTTTTATACTATCTACTATTTTGACTAAATATTAATATGGCCGAAAAAAGTAAAAAAAAGAAGATAAACCATCTATCCTTAAGTGAATGTAAGGAAATTATTAACCGCTTAGGCGGTCAGCAGCAGTGCCAATATGTTCTTCAAGTTATGGATAGACTTAAAGTTCTTCAAGCTAAAAAACAGTTTGACAATTCTTAATTTTCCTTTAACATTATTATATGCTTAAACTAAAAAGCCGGGTAATTAGGATGGGTGGATCCTATACGCAAAAAACTCACGCTGCATTTTTACGTAAATATCACGGAATAAATGCACGTAAGCAAAGATCAGATGCTGGTAAAAGGAGAAAATAATGAAACCTAGACAGACGTTTGATAGAAAAAATCCTTGGGTACAATATTCTAAAGAATATGCAAAGCAGATGCGTGAAGATCATGGTTATAAAAGTTTTAGAGCTACAAGATCTGATAAAAATACTAAGCGTAGAAAAAAGTTTTTTTAATTATTAAATAGTTATTATTCACTAAATTATATAAATATTATTAGTGAATAGGGATTGTAGATTAATTTATGAAGCTTATACAAGCCCGGGTGTCCCTACTCCGCCTGCTCCAAGTAAGCCTTTAAGTGTTGCGCCAGTGAGACCACCTGCTGCAGAAAATGAAGAAAAAAAAGACAAAAAAAAGAGTGTGTCGTTAGAAGAAATTAATAGTGATAGAAAAGCTGTCCACATTGCATATGAAATTGTTGATGCAATTTATAAGACAGTAGACAGCTTTGATAGAGCCACAGATGTAATTTCAACTATTTCTGCTATTCACAGAAACGAGAGAAAAAGACAACAAAGCTTAAGAAGATAATTAATTCTTAGAAGCTTTACGCGAATTTTTTTCTTCTTGGATAGCCTTGCGACCATCACGCGCAAACTTTACTACTTCTTGAAGCGCCTTACGTGCACGTGTTCCTGCCGCATTATTACCACCAGAGAATTTATTATACTCTTCGGTAAATGTTGCAACTAAATTTTGAAGTGTTGTAGGATTAATGTTTGACATATAACGAACTTATTATGAGTTGATCGAAAAGCAACTTAAAATAATTAAATAATATTATGAAAGCTGAGCGGAAAAAAGTTACCGCTGATCAGGTTTTAGATCTTTATAATCAAGCTAAAAAAGAAAAGACAATTTCTAAAAAAGAAGAATTAATGAAAAAAGTTATTTTAATGTCAAAATATTTGAACGACTTTGTACCGTTAGATAAGGTTATCTAAATCTAGATCTAATTCTGAAATAATTTTTGTTTTATTTTTTTTAGCCAATTCTTTTATTGCTGCTACTGTCTTAGTTAGCCCTTCATCAAATCTATAGCCACCGCATATTGGACAAAAAACACTATCGAACAGAACCACCGACTCACAGCACTCACAGAATTTATAATAATATGCAGTATCGAGTATTTTTTGCGCGGTAATCATTTTATTAATATCACCGCTCACATAAATATTTATTGTGAATAAGGACGTTAAAACATTGTTTGAGGCGTATAACCTTGCCATTAATAATACTACTCGAAACACAGATTCCTATGTATATTCACCGAAAGACTACTCTCAGATTAGAAGCGAAAATGAAGAGGTTTCTGTTATTCAAAAAAGAGTTACCGGTTTATTGGAAGAGTTAGTTAAAAAAGCAGCAAGGGGTACAAAAAACGATTACATGTATGCTGTCTCTAGGTTAAGTGAAATAAACTCAGACCTCTCTAGCCTTATTAAGAAATTATAATATACTTTCTACATGCAAGAAAGAGTAGCTCTTAATTGGGAGCAAATACAAAAAGATTGTGTTGATTTGTCTAAAAAAATTAAGAGCTGTGATGTTATTGTATCTGTAGGAAGAGGTGGGCTTGTACCTAGTACAATTTTATCGCACTTATTAGATAGCGTTCCTATATACAATTTTGGAATAAAAAGTTATAATTCTAAAAATAAACAAGAAGAATTAATTTATGACCAAACATTAGGAATAAAATTTACTAGTAAATATAGAGATAGTAGGGTAATTGTAGTAGATGATTTATCAGATAGAGGCACTACATTAAATGCTGTTAAAGATTTTTTTGATCTTCAACAATTTAATTATTACAAGACTGCTACACTCTATATAAAAAACAGCACATTATATGTTCCAAATTATTTTGTGAAAAATTTTGACGATAAAATATGGCTTGACTTTCCTTGGGAAACCTGTAAACTAGATTAAATATAAGAAAGTATTAATTTTCTGCCTTTTTAGGCCTCAGCCGCAATTGCGGCAAACTATTATCCTTTATGAAAACAAACACAAAAATACATAAGCTAGGAGCAATCATAATAGCAGTCATTCTGTCAACAGCATCATTTTGTTATACAGATTTTATTGAAAGAAAGACAACTATTAAGGATGTAAAAGCTGAATTAAAAAATCTACCACTTCAAGAAGAAAAGAAAATTGCTAAACAAATTAAAATAAAAAATGAAGGTATAGTTTATAGAGATGAATTTATTCCTAAAACCAATAGCTTTAAAGTTTTAACAGTTAGACTTACAGTCTATTGGGCAAAAGGCGGTAATACTGATTATTACAGCTCCAAGAAGAAGAGCTCTACCGGATATACTCTAAAGCAAGGAGAATCCATAGCTGTAGATCCTAGAATTATTCCTTATAGAAAAGAAGTTATTATTCCTAATGTAGGTTTAGTTAAAGCCGTTGATACCGGATCTGCTGTTGTGTCAAAAAGTGCATCTAATGGTAAGTTACCAGTTATTGATGTGTTTTTTGAACATAAAAAAGATGCGCTTCTTTTTGCAAACCGTTATCCTAAAGTAGTTAAGGTAGCTGTAATAAATTAAATAATTAGGTGCGTTACGATAAACTAGTTAAAAGTATATTAGAAGCTATAGCAGATTTACCCCCACCGCCCCCTGCTATGATTCAAAAAGCAGAAGCACCTATTACTAATCTTGATGTTATAGCAACTACTTTAATAGGTGAAGCGGGTGGCGAAGGTGAAGAGGGCATGCACGCGGTAATGAATGTTATAATGAATAGAGTAAAACAATCAAATGACCCGGTGCGCGCTGCTGTAGCTAGTGTTTTAAAGCCAAAGCAATTTAGTATGTTTAACAGCTATACACAAGGCAATACAAATATAAAAGATATTATTAACAAAGCTAAGCAGCACCCTCGGTGGCAATTAGCTCAAGAAATAGCGTCAAAAGGATTGTCACGAACATTACCAGATATAACAGGAGGTGCAACGCACTATCATGTTTCTAGAGGTAGAAGTAAAGTAACGCCTAAATGGTCTCATCCCAGCTTAGGCGGTAAAAACACTCAAGCAGTAGTTACAAATACTATAGGAGCGCATTCTTTTTTAAAAAATGTAGATTAATTTTTTTCTTTATCTTTTTTTTAGGTAATTTAAGCTTTACGGTGCTAATTTTACTAGGAAAAGTATTATTAATATCTCCTTTTGTCATTTGAATATCTGGACCCACGCTTGGTGCAGATTGCGAATAAGGAGAGATATTAAAATCTTCTAATATTTTTCTTAATACAGTGTCAAAATTCATTAATGACAATTATTTGAGCAGCTTTTTTTATTTTTCAAGTTATCTACTTCTTGCTTTAATTCTTTTATTGCTTCAATTAAGATAGGTACTAACTTTGCATAATCTACCCCTAAATAAAAGCTTCCATCTTCTGCCTCTTCTCTTGTTTGTACAACGTGAGGATAAACCTTAACTACATCTTCTGCTAATAAACCATAACTAGTTCTTCCTCTATAAACTTCTGAGGCTTTATTATTAAATTCAAATTCATATCCTTTTAAAGATGAAATTTTTTCTAATGAATTATTTAACTGTACGAGATTAGTTTTTAGTCTAGAGTCAGAAGGATTATAGTAAGCTATAATATCGCCCTTAGCCTGTACTGTACCATAGATTAGTGCTGTTATTAACGGGGCCCCCGGGGCAGCATTACCCACAGTTAAATTCCCTCCAATTGAACAAGACCCCTGTACACTAGAGTTTAGTGTACAAGACATTCCACCTGTTACCACAACATTACCGTTAACATTTGTTGCACCTGTAATATTGTTTGAATTACCTGTTAAAGCATTAACATAGCCAGTGCCGTTAATTGTTATTCCGCCATTATTAATAACGGTAGATTTAGTTATAGTTAAAAATGGGTTTGTAGGGGTAATAATATTTGTAGAGATTGAAGATACATTCAAAGTACCTGAAGATGTAATATTACCTACTAGTAGTCCGCCTGCTACTGTAAGCCCGCCAGTTACAGTTAAGTTGCTGTTTACCTGTGCAGCACCATTTACAACCAGACCGCTGTTACATTGTGCTGGAACCTCAAAAGCTATTTTATTTCCTGGAAACGGTGTAATTGTAAAATAATCAGAGTTTAGCTTTATTGCTGTAGGGACAATAGATGTATTGACACTTATACCGTTTCCCCCGGAAAGACCGGAGTTTTGTAATATGCGGGTCATAGGTATAGCTGTTAGAGCTGAACCACTAGATCTTCCTATAAACTGGTTATCAGCTACAACTATGTCCTGTACATTTGTTAGAGTATTAGTGGGGTTACACTTAAAAGTAAATGCCGGTGCTTGTGCAAGATGTGCATTTGTTATTCCATTTAGCTTAACTTTTAGTGGGTCAGTTATTGTCGATTTAACTAAAGTTGTACCGTCTACTACACTAAAATCTAGATTTTCTTTTTTAACGCCACCTTGCTTAATATTTAAAACACCATTTATAAGCTGCATTTGATCAGGATTTGCTTGTACAATTGTATCGTACTTTACAAACTCTGATGATTGAGGAGGAAAAGTATTTACTGATGATAAAGAATATATGTTACGCGTGGCTTTATCGTAAAGAAAATCGCCTGGAGATGCACCGGTAGAATTTATTAAGGTTATTGCATCAAAAGTTAATCCGTTTTGATAAGTACCAAACAATTGGTTTACCGAGCCTAAATTTTTTGTTGCAGTTGAAATACCTCCAGGTGTAACCCCGTCTCCTATATAAAGCCTTTTTGTATCTGTACAAAAGGCCGGTTCCCCTGTATTGAAAACAACACCAACTACATTAGCCGTTCCACGCTGTACATCTGTACCTTGTCTTACTAAGATTTTTGTAATGTAGTCAGCCATAATTTTATATTATTTATTATATTTTAACGCTTTAACAACGATAAATACTTAATATGACGAAGATGTATTCGGCTGTATTGGCCGGTAAAAATACTATAAATGTTTTTGACGTGGCCAAAGGCGTTAAAACGTATAGTTTAAATCTCGGGGGGGTGGAAATAGTTAATGGCCCTATTGTTACGCAAGATAAAATGACTGTAGTTGTAAAGGAAAAATCAGGAGTACTAAGGGGAAAAGTTTATAATCTACCTAAAGGGATTTTATCTTATTCTTTTCAAATTAAATGAAAAGAAAATCTAGCAGCAATCATAGTAGCGCTGTCGTAAAAAAGCTTGAGGCTAATATGGAAGAGGTCTTTAAAACATTATATCAGGGTAATGGCAAGCCTTCTATTATTACTCAATTATCTGAATTAACTGGTAAAATGAAAGCTAATCATGAACAAATAGAAACAAAGATACATCATGTTGATGAAAAAATAGATAGCTTAGAAAAAGAAATTGAATTAAAATTTAAGAATGTAACTGATGTTGTTACAGAAAAATTTAATAATATTACCGTTCAAATTACTGGTGAATTTGGCAGAAAGCGAGCAGAATCCAGCAATCTATGGAATTTTAAGACAGCAGTAACTACTGCTATACTAGCATCATGTACGTCAGTATTTGTGATATTACTCTCTCATTTATTACAGCTTTTAAGGGGTTGATTATATAACAATTTAACCTATAATAGGTTTATGAATTTACTCGATATCGATCTTGTCGATAAGCCTATCGACGTAGATGAATTTGAATATGCTCAAGACCAGAATTACCCTATATGTCTTTTAGGTTTTCAAATAAAAAATTTATATGATCAAAAGCGATTAACTTTTAATAAAAATTTTAAAACAAAAAATATTATTCACTTTGTACCAAATAAATCTCCAACTCCTAAATTTTTTAAAGGAATTCAATTACCTCTATTAAATGAAATAAAGCCTTTTATTTCATTTTTAAACGAATTAGGATTAAGAGAAAAAGAAGTTTCTGTTGATGAGTATAAATCGCTTTTAAAGCGCGCTAATTTATCTTGTGATAATTGTTATGCTTATCTGTGTAACGGTATTTACCCGGTTGATAGCGAGCATGTACATAAAATATTTAACTTTAATTTACAAATTAATGAAATGTACGAAAAAATTTTAAATAATAAAATAAACGGATTTCAATCATTTGGTTATTTTGTTATTTATATTTTAAGCAATAAAAACTATCAAAAAATGACAACAAAAAATTTTATTTATAAAGCAGTAAAAACATACGATAATGTATAGTTTTTAGTTTGAAAAACTATAAATAATTTTTTAAAAATTAACGTATGAGCTCTCAAATATCAGTAAAAAAGCGTAACGGTGAGTTAGAAAAATTTAACGTTGAAAAAATTAATAAAGTTATTTCTTGGGCTATAGAAAATTTATCTGGCGTAAGCCTTACTGATGTAGAGATCAATGCAAAGCTTAATATAGTAGAAGGAATTGCTACAAGAGATATTCATCAAGTATTAATTGAGTCTGCAGCAAACTTAATTTCTCTTGAAAAACCTAACTATCAATTTGTAGCGGCTAGGTTATTAAATTATCAACTGAGAAAAGATGTATGGGGCGGGCGCCATGCACCTAGACTTATTGATGTTATTAATTTAGGATTAAGAAAAGAAATTTACGATCCGGCGATTATCGAAAAATACACTGAAGATGAAATTAATAAGCTCGGCGAATATATTGATCACGATCGTGATTTTATTTTTACTTACGCAGGCATCAAGCAATTGTGTGACAAATATTTGATAAAAAATCGTGTTACCGGAAAAATTTTTGAAACTCCACAATTTGCTTATATGTTAATATCTATGTACGCGTTTATAAACTATCCAATAGAAACGAGAGCAGAATACGTTCGTAGATTTTATAATGCAATATCTAGACATAAAATTAATTTACCTACACCTATTATGGCAGGTGTAAGGTCGCGGTCAAAAAGTTATGCTAGTTGCTGCTTGATAGGAGTTGACGATACAAAAGAATCGATTACAGCTTCTGGTACTGCAGTATCCATAGCTACAGCTAGTAGGTGCGGGATAGGTATAGACGTATCTAAAATACGCGCAATAGGTTCGCCTGTTAATAACGGTGAAGTAGTGCATACAGGATTAATACCTTTTTTAAAAATTTATGAATCATCCGTAAAAGCTTGGCAACAAAATGGCTTAAGAGGTGGATCAGCTACTGTTAATCTCCAGTGGTGGCATTATGAAATTGATGATATTGTTGTATTAAAAAACAACGCTGGTACAGATGATAATCGAGTACGCAAACTAGACTATACAGTTGGTATGTCGAAATTATTTTATGACCGGGTAATTAAAAATGAAAATGTAACTTTATTTAGCCCCGCTGAAGTCCCTCATTTATTTGATGCTTGGGGCACGTCTAGGTTTAATAAAGTCTATGAGGAATGTGAACAAGATAAAAAGATTAAAATAAAAAAGAAAATTTCTGCTAGAAAACTTTTTTCATTAATAGTTAAAGAACGTGTAGAAACAGGTAGAATTTATATTCTAAATGTTGATACAGCAAACGAACATACACCTTGGATGGATAAGGTCACAATGAGCAATCTTTGTACCGAAGTTATACACCCTACTATACCTCTTAATGATTATCATGATAAAGACGGAGAAATAGGAATGTGTATTTTATCGGCTATTAATATGATTGAAATTAAAGATTGGAAAGACCTAGAGAAAACATGTGATCTTGCTGTAAGATTTTTAGAAGAAATTATTAATATACAGACATACTTTAATACAGCTGCTGAAAATTTTGCAAAGAAGAGAAGGAGTTTAGGTATAGGAATTACAAATCTTGCTGCATTTTTAGCTAAAAATAATATTTCATATTCATCAAAACAAGCTCTTAGTATAATTGATGAATGGATGGAGCATTTTCAATATTACCTATTAACAGCGAGTAATAATCTTGCTAAGGAGAGAGGTAGATGCGAAAAATTTGATAGTACTAAGTATGCTAAAGGATTACTACCTATCGATACATATAAGAAAAAAGTTGATGAACTTGTTAAGAGAAAGCTATCTCTTGACTGGAAATTTCTAAGGGAAAGCATAAAGCAACACGGTCTAAGACATTCAACACTTTCATGTTGTATGCCCTGTGAATCAAGCTCAGTTATTCAGTGTTCTACTAATGGTGTTGAACCAATACGCTCATTAGTTACTTTTAAAATGTCAAAAATGGGTAAATTACCAGTACTAGCACCCGGAATAGGTAAATATGATTCTAATTATGATTTTGCTTTTAATTTTAAAGACAATTACGGATTAATTAATGTTAATGCCGTAATACAAAAATATATCGATATGGCAATATCTACAAACATTTACTACAACTACAGTCATTATGAAAATAATATTTTACCAGACAGCAAGGTGATGAAAGAGTTAATGTATGCTTATAGTGTAGGTTTAATCAGCTTATATTATAATAATACGGACGATGGGGATAAAGAGCAATTAATAAATAAAGAACAGGATTGCTCTAGTGGTGCCTGTAAGCTATAATTAATATAATTAATAAATATATATTTATGAAATCTGTTTTAAATCTAAAAAATGTAGATCATACTAAACAGCCTATATTTTTTGGCGAAGATTTAAATTTACAAAGATACGATAAATTTAAATACCCTGTATTCTTTGAATTATTTAAAAAACAAGAAGAGTTTTTCTGGTGGCCTCATGAAATTTCTTTAGCTAAAGATAGGGGTGATTATCGAGATTTAACAACGGAAGAGCGTTTTGTATTTGATAATAATTTAAAGTTTCAAACACTGGGGGATAGTATGTTATCTAGGTCTATACATTCGTTAAAAGATTATATTTCTAATCCCGAAATAGAAATATGTATGAATACTTGGCAGCGATTTGAAGGTATACACAGTTATTCATACTCTTATCTGCTTAATAACGTGCACCCAGACGCATCTAAATTTTTTGATAGCATTATGGAAGATAAGGAAATTGTAAGTAGGGCAGAACTTATACGAAATAATTTTGATAAAATTTTAGGAGACGAGCAGAAAAAAGAATTAAAGCAAAAAATATTTGATTGTATTTTATCTGTAAATGTTATGGAGGGGTTAGTTTTTTATGTTTCATTTGCATGCTCGTTTTATTTTGGTTATAGAGGTAAAATGGAAGGTAATGCAAAGATAATAAAATTTATTCAACGTGATGAAGCACAACATTTTGCTATAACACAAAATTTAATTAAAATTTTAAGTCAAGAAGAACGCGAGGGGTTTGTTTCTACTGTAAAAAAGAGCGAAGATAAAATTTATGCATTTTATGAGCAAGCAGCTAAAAATGAAATTGAATGGGCTAATTATTTGTTTAGTAAAGGTGCACTCCTCGGTCTTAATGCCGAAGTACTAGGTAATTACGCTAAATGGTTGTGTGATAATAGATTAAGATCATTAGGTTATAAGAAAATTTTTAATCAAAAAGGAAACCCAATTTCAGGGTGGTTGGATAGTTATTTAGACAGTAGTAAGGTACAGGTAGCACCTCAAGAGACAGAAATTTCTGCTTATAAAATTGGGGCGCGTAATACTACTATTGAAGAGAATGATTTTTCAGAAATTGAGCTATGATTTTTCAAAGCACTCTAGACACTTTAACTGAAGAAGAAGAATCTATTTTATTTTTAATTTGTTATAAATTTATTGCGCCGTTAGGTTACGATACGAAATATAATTTTTTAAAATCTTTACGAGTTAATGTAGTGTTAGGTATTATAGATGTTTTAAAAAGTCAAGCGTTACCAGAAAAGCAAGAAATATTTGAAAGCTTGAAAAAAAAGTTAACTGCTTAATATAAATAAATTTTAGAAGGAGAAACTGTACCGAGTACACTAGGGGCGGGATGGTGGGCACCTATTTGCAGGTGACTAGTGTTACTTGTCAAAGTGAGTTATAGGTTGGGCAGGTACTGCATACTTAACACCAATTTTACCTTTTCTTGCGCTAGCGTTTGATGAAGTAAGTTCTGCTCTAGGTGATTTATACCTATGAGAATGTTTATTAACATATATACTATCGTTTTGTCTACCGGTACCGTAAATTACTATAGGCATATCAAATGCGCTTTTACCGTCTTTACCTGCATCTGCGCCTTTAACGCATTCAGTAACTCCACCCTCTTCAAGTTGATTTTGCTTTTCCGCTTCATCGTCAGACGGACCAGATCCATATACAGGCACATCATTACCACCCTCTTGACCAGAAGAACTGGCCTTTATAGCAACATCTGATTCTGAAGCACCATCACTAGAAGTTTTAACAGCAATTGGGCCCGTTAAAGTTAATGTTACAGCTCCGTTTAAAAGAGGATTAGAAGTACTAGCAAGAGTTCCAGTTATTACTACTTCATTAGGTATTACACCAACATTTCCTTGTGGTATATATCCTATCGTAGAATCTACTTCTAATCTACCGCAAATCTGCTGGCTATCAGTAAATCCTAAATACGGTCCACCAGATGCTTTAAATACAGCAGGCTTCCATTCTTTACCTTTACCGTTAGGACCTTGAGGGTAATTAGATAGAGCTGTACCAAATCCTATAATCATCCCGTTTTCATTATTTTCATCTGTAACTGCAGCTGCATAGGCATGGTGTTCTTCAGAAGAAGTCATATCAAATGGTATTGTTATACTATTAGCTGATATATCACCCTCTACATGAAGGCCGCCTCCGATAATTACATTGTCAGTAATGCCAAGCGACCCCTCTACTACAACTTGATCTTTATTTCGTTGACGTAAGCTAATTATATCTGCAACTAAAGATAAACGCTTACCACCATCTATGTTCGTTTCAAGCTCGCTACCAATATTTACCTGTTTACCTGCAACATTAGTTACCGAGCCACTTATATTGACTTGACCATATGATTTTAAATGTATGCCGCCCGCTCCGACCATAACATTAAATCGATTGCATATATTAAGAGTATAATTGCCTCCAGGCAGATCATCTATATGAACTAACTCAACTAAAGGTGAAGGTGTTCTATTATAGAAAGTACCGTATTTACCAACTTGTACATCAGATATATACATCTTACCCTTCATATCTACTCTTATTGAGCCAAAATCATTCATTACTGTACCGATAGTTTCTACTTTATGCTTAGTAATATCTATAATTTCGCTACCACCTATGCCCATTTGTTTCTCTAGCCTTGCCAGGTCTTCTGCTTTAGCAAGTATTAAATCCTTTAATCCTTGTTTCTTTTGATCTGCATCCCAGGTGCCACCTTGTGAACTAGGGCTATTACCTGATCCTTTACAAGCAGGACATGTTATACCCATTATCATTCCAGGTCTATTTTCACCAGAGGATCCGTCGCCTGAACCACCTAAGTCACTCACAGCAGTAGCTATTTCAGGGGTACCCATATTACCTAAAAAGTCAATACTAGGAAAAATACCATCAAAAGGATCTATAGTTTTACCCCACTTAAAATTACCGCTACTATTTGATGTAGTTGCAAAACTTTTTAAATTAAAATTTTCATTGTACGTATTATTTACCATAAAATAAGAATTAGTAGGTTTGTTGCATACAGGACACTTATCATAGCCCGAGCTTCCCATTTGTTGAAAGGGAGAAGTTAAGAGTTGACCAAATTCATTAGTAACTTTATTTGTACGCTTTATATCAAACAATTGTTTTGTGTCTGCTATTTCTTGTGCAATTTTTTTCCATTGTAAATGTAGCTCACGATTTAAATTACCTACTTTTCTATAATGATCTCCTCTAGTTATACTATCATAATCTAATTCTGTAAATTCATTTCTTGTACCTCTTACAGTTAAAAATTGATCATTAAGTACAAGTTTTTGATCGTTATTAGATGCTAGCTCTATATTTGTAAAATTATTAAACTCTTTAAATGAGCCGGAGTAATGCGTAAGTTTTAAAGCCTCTCTGTTATCTGTGTTAACAAAAGCTAGAGTACCTCCTTTTTGATTTATTACGTATTTACTTCTATATGTATCAACGTTAATATCATACTCTTGCTCGGTTGCAACCCCTTTATTTTCATATGTACCTGGATAATCTACACCCGGCTCATTTGCAGCTGAGGTATTTACACTATTTGTAATAGGTATGTTGAAGATACTCTTCCAATCACTTGAACCGTGAGATGAGCCGAACACTACTGGTTTAAGAGGGTCACCGTTATGAAAAAAGACCCATACGTGCGCACCTACACTTGGAATAGGGAAGCTACCTTTAGCGCAATTACTGTAACATTCCGGTGTATAGTTATAGCTAAATTTATTAGCTACATTAGCGTTTGATTCGCTCGGGATATTAAATGCATCTTTTAATTTATAATAGGATATATCAAAAACGTTACCTGGCTTTTCGCCTATATTATCTAAATTAGGGCTAAAATTATCAATTGACTGAGTATTGATCTGACTCCCTGTAGTACTTGAAACAGCAGTCTCAAGATAACTTGAATCGCTTATACTACCAATATGTTTAAAGGCGTTATATCTTCCGCTCCCTGTTTCGCTAGTCAAAGGTGCAGAAATTTCTGCCCAAGGTAATATTTTTTTAAGGTCGTCTACAATTTCATTTATATCGCTTGTAAAATTTTTACCTATAAATTTAAATTTTTTATCCTTTACAACTTCATTCCATTTTTTATAAACCGTTGGTGTAATATGAGGTACAAAAACCTTCACTCTTCCTCTTTTGTCCGGGTCGTTATTTTGTACAACTATACCTAAATAGTGACCGTAATACTTAACTTGTCTCATGTTGATATATGTATTATTTACTGTTATAATATAATTATGCTAATGAAAGTTTCACATGAATCGCCTATATCTATATTAGAATATTCAAAAAATTATAATGACTTTGATTACGCATTAGTACATCTATTTGAACAATATCCGGAATACTATAATTATTTTAAAAGTGCGCGGGTATCGTGACTGGGAAAC
>OGWD01000048.1_pt1 | contig 13428 bp, 25 predicted proteins | sample 1575981 | NCBI WGS metagenome assembly OGWD01 (sample SAMN07581555, study PRJEB24739) | freshwater metagenome | place: Singapore | collected 2015-04
GTTTCCCAGTCACGATATAGTTCCGCTAGTTGTAATTTTTGGTACTGAGATTGTCATACCTGCTGCTGGTAATGCACGTGATCCGATTGCATCGATAGCAGGGCGTGATCCAATTAATGTATCGACAACTGTTGATACGTATTGAACTGGCTTAAATGCTGGGTTAGTTGTAAAGCTGTCATCTGCTGCTGTTAATTCTTTGGCAGCCTCAGCCTCTGCATGCATTACCCACTCTGCTGACTCATGGTTGCCTAGTTTGGCTTTGATTGAGTGTTGCAAAAATGATGCTTTTGAATTGATTGGTGATCGTGGTGTTGTATAAACAACACTTGAAATTGTTGGGCGTGCAGCTTCTACTGTAGGAGTAGCAGCCTCTGCCTTTGCTTCTTGTGGCGCTGTTGCTATATCTTCCACAGGAGCCTCGCTTTCTTTGGTTTGATTTGTGTCCTCTGCTTCGCTTTCGCTGGCAGCAACTTTGTGAACGTTTGCATTAGCAAATGCTGGTGTTTCTACCAAACTGACCTCTTTTAATACAGCTGAGGTTACCTCTATGTAATTTTTCTTATTTTTAGATGCTAAAACTTCTACGCCTACGGATAGGCCATCGACTAATTGCTCACTAGCTAGGATTAGCGCATCTTGACCTTGCATACTAGAACTAATCTTAAATTGAGCGTAAATGCCATCTTCTGCTTCATTATATTTTTGCATACGACCTATTGGCTTATCTGCTTTATGTTGCATAAGCATTTTGATTTTGCCAGGATCGCCAACTTTAATTGACCCTTTTTCAAATACCACTGGGCCAGCAGATGTATTGCCGATCTCGCCAAATGGCACTATCTTGCCAGCGATAATTCTGCGCTCGCTGTCAGATGCTTCAACGTTGCTACTGAACGTAAGTATCATTTATTGACTCATTTCCTTCTGGTGTCATGTCTTCCATTTCCTTCGCTTGTTCAACATCAATTAAACCTAAAGCCAGCATTTTTTCTATGGCTTCTAGTCGCTTCATTGTGTCTGCACGTAGGAATGATTCATCAATATTAAATCTAACTATGTTGCCATTAGCTGTGATGTCATTCATGCTTAGGCGATCTTCAATAGCACAAATATATGGCTGTAATGAATATGCTACAAACTCTTTGCGGCCATCTATAATGTTTTGATATGTCATGCTGTTATTCATATCAGCACTAATCATGTATGCAGGTACATTCATTGCACGTGCAATTTGTGCTGCAAGATATTGTGATGCTTCGTTATACATCATGTCTTTTGGACTAAATTCGACAGTTTCATAAGATAATGTGCTAGTTAGATATGCAGTAGATTTATTTTGACGTGCAGTTTTCCATGCAGCCAATAATGCTTGAATAGATGACTCTGGCATATCTGCACCTGTGTTTTTAATGTATCCAGTAGCCATAGGTGTTGCAGCAGCTACAGCTGCGGCTTTTTCAATATCTAATGCAGCCTGAATTGTGCGACCAGATGTTTGTAATATACCTTGTGTTAATCCTTGAAATGTAACTAATGAAAAAATACGACAACGGCGGTAGTGTACTTGTGGACTCCGAAGGCCGCCCTGTACGGTTTGGCTATGAATCGGATGAAGAGTATGAAAAGCGTGCTGGACCAGACGCACAAAGTCCTCGTTCTCTTAATGCTTCACAGATTAATACACGATCATTTTTTAGGAAATTATTTGGAAAACCTTTTAGTGAAAAATATAGGGAAATTGATGCTTTAGCAAAGGCAAAATCCTTTGATCAGCTAGAAAGAGAACCCATTACAGATATAATTGGTGTACACCCAGCCGCGTACGCTAAAATGCGACGTGCGCAAATGGAAAAAGAAGTAAGAGACAAAGCTAAAGCAGAAGCCAAAGCTAAAGCAGAAGACGAAGCTCCTACTGCTAGGTCTGTACGTTTAGGCTATTTAGCAAAAGGCGGCAAAGTCTCTTCAGCCTCTAAACGAGCAGATGGTGCAGCACAGCGTGGTAAGACACGTGGGAAATACATTTAATGTACTTGGTAAGCAATATTCCTTACTTTAAGTGCTGGGTGAGGAAAGAGTTTACGAACGGTCATCAAGGGTATCATGGGGAGTATCTTCATGGTCTTGCGGTAGCTGTGACGACGATACCGGATCGATGCTTAGGGTTTCAGATAATTTTCAGTGGTTGTGAGAGCGAAGAGAACAATGTGCATGGTGGGGCGATGTGGGCGCGGATGCCGATCACAGCCCTTGTAGGTGACATTCCATTGAAGGAATGGCCCAAGCGTATGGAAACGCATCTGGCGCAGCCGTGGGACTGTTCTTCGTATCATCACAGCATAGTTCGTTTTTCAAGAGCACAGCCTTCGCCGTGGATCTGCAAGATCAACGGTGCGTTTCACACAGGACGCTATCTGTTCACCGTGGACTACGCAGAGAGCGATGTAGCAGAAGATCCGTCGCAGCATAAGCAAAGTCACGTTCTTATCTTGACGGATGCAGGAGAGTGGACGGGCAACGTCGTGGCCCTGCCTAACAACAGGGTGCGGGTGACGAGCCCTGCGTACTGGGAGACGGGAGAGGGTGCGCCGGATTTCCGTCCAAGTCAATGGATTCATTGTGCAGAGCAGGACGATTCGTACATGAATGCAGAAGTAACTTTTGATAACTTGTACAAGGAGTGATGATTATGATGCCGAAAATGAAGTCTGGCGGCGGTGTGAAAGCTGCTGGTGCTATGAAGATGGGCGCAGTAAAAACTGCTGCTCCAAGCGTAGATGGTGTTGCTGCCAAAGGAAAAACCAAGGGTACGCAGATCAAGATGGCAGGCGGCGGCATGATGAAGAAAAAAATGATGAAGAGCGGCGGGTACTGAGATGAGGCAGTCTTTAGCAGATAGATTTTGGGCAAAAGTTAAAAAAGGTTTGCCTGAAGATTGTTGGGAATGGCAGGCGGGAACTAATAACAAAGGGTACGGTTGGATGTATACCAAACATGGTTCCAAACCTTCTCATCGTGTGTCTGCTCTATTACACGATCTTATTGAGTCTATACACAGTACGTTGCATGTACTTCATATATGTGATAATCCAAAATGCTGTAACCCAAAACATTTATTTACAGGTACAAACGCGGATAATGTTGCAGATAGAACAGCAAAAGGTCGAACCAAAATCCCCCCTCAATATGGGGCTTTGAATAGTATGAGTAAACTTACAATTGAACAAGTTAGACAGATTAGAGGACTTTATTTTGCTTCTCGATTTAGTCAGTCTCAACTTGCTAAAAAGTATGGAGTACAGCAAAGTCACGTAAGTAGGTTGGTTAATGGTGTTCGATGGGGAGAAGTATTTTGATGGCCTCACGCGGCATGGGGGCAATTTGCCCCTCTAAAATGCCCAAAGCAAGAAAGAAGGCCCGTAGAGACGACACGGACTTCTCTACTTTTGCCGAGGGCGGCGAGTCTCGCGTAAATGAAGCGGGGAACTATACCAAGCCGGGGATGCGCAAGGCCTTGTTCAACAGCATCAAAGCTGGAGGTAAGGGTGGTGCTCCAGGGCAATGGTCTGGAAGAAAAGCACAAATGCTGGCCAAGCAGTACAAGGCCAAGGGTGGTTCTTACCGTGACTAAGGTGTGCCGTCATTGCGAGCAAGAGAAGGATGAGGGCGAGTTTTATCGCTTCTTTGACCGCTGGACGGACAAACATTACCTAAGTGCGAGGTGTAAGCCCTGTCATCAAGAGTACAAGCGCCAAAGCCCAACGACACAACGAAATCGTAAAGCCGAAAAACTCCAATTGCGGTATGGTCTGACTTATGAACAATGGGAGGTAATGCGGGAAAAAGAGGGGTATCGTTGCATGGTCTGCGGGATCACGGAAGACGAACTTGGGAAACGCTTAGATGTTGACCATTGCCATGATTCCGGCAAAGTTCGAGGGTTGCTATGCAATCCTTGTAACACCATGCTGGGACATGCGCGGGATAACGTCGCGGTTCTTGAAGCCGCAGCGAAATACCTGAAAGAAAATGCGGGAGGCTACTGTGGCTAAAGACCCGCAACAGTCTCTTAAAAATTGGACCGACCAAAATTGGAAAACAAAAAGTGGAAAACCTAGTACACAGGGTCCGAAAGCTACTGGGGAACGCTATCTTCCGTCTGCGGCGATTAGTGCGCTTAGTCCTGCGGAGTATGCGGCGACCACAAGAGCAAAGCGAGCCGGAAAAAAAGCCGGAAAGCAGTTCGTAGCGCAGCCTAAAGGTATTGCGGCGAAGACAGCGAGATACAGATGACAACTTCGGGCGCGACTTCATTTGACCTTGAGTTCACTGAGCTAGCTGAAGAAGCGTTCGAACGTGCTGGTCGGGAGATGCGCTCGGGTTACGATTTGCGCACGGCTCGCCGCTCCATGAACCTGATGACCATCGAGTGGGCAAACCGTGGCATCAACATGTGGACAATTGAGCAGGGGTCGCAGAACCTTGAAGAAGGCACCGCGACATACAACCTCCCGCTTGATACTATTGATCTTCTTGAGCATGTCATCCGTACAGGCGCGGGTAACTCTTCTACCCAAGCTGACCTGACGCTTACACGCATCAGTGTGTCCACCTACGCAACGATACCCAACAAGCTCACCCAGGCAAGGCCGATACAGATCTTCATCAGCCGCAACTCTGGTGCTACATACCCCGCCACAAGCGCTTACTCTCCTAGCGCCACCGCTAACCCACAGTTCACTGTCTGGCCTGTGCCAGACCAAGGGACGCTGGCATCTCCGTACTACCAAGTAATTTACTGGCGTCTGCGTCGGGTGCAGGATGCTGGTGAAGGATTGCAGACTCCTGACATGCCTTTCCGGTTTCTACCCTGTATAACCGCAGGGTTGGCGTACTACATAGCTATGAAGATCCCTGAAGGCGCTGCCCGCATCGAGATGCTCAAGGCTGCTTATGAAGAGCAGTGGAACTTGGCAGCGGGTGAAGATCGGGAAAAAGCTGCGGTACGTTTTGTTCCTCGTAGGATGTACCTGGGCAATACCGGGAGTTTCTAATGCCCAATCAGTTTGCTTCGGGCAAATACTCCATCGCGCAATGCGATAGGTGTAACTTTCGGTACAAGCTGAAGCAGCTTAAGACGCTGGTCATCAAGACTAAGAACGTCAACATTCTGGTCTGTCCTGAATGCTGGGAGAAAGATCAGCCTCAGTTGCAACTTGGTATGTATCCAGTGTATGATCCTCAAGCTATCCGTAACCCTCGTGTCGATTCAAATTCCTACCGCCAAGCAGGATTGAACGCCGATGGCGACATCACGCTTGGCAGTCGCATCTTCCAGTGGGGCTGGAACCCTGTAGGGGGGTCTCAATCGTTTGACGCTGCGCTAACTCCCAACGATCTTGTAGCGCAAGGTCTGGTCAATTCTGTATCTGCTTCTTAAGGGGCTAGTATGAAAAACGACATCAAGCAAGACAAAAAAACTGCTGCGGCGGCAGTTCATAAGCACGAATCGCGGTTGCATCCTGGCAAGAAACCCACCAAGTTTGCCAAGGGTGGGAAGACTAATGCAGACATGCTTAGCATGGGTCGCAATCTGGCGAAGGTGAAGAATCAATTTGGGAGGTCGTCATGAAAGCTCCGAAGCAGCCCAAGCCCGCCCCCGCTCCTGCTCCTACTGACACCAAGCCAAAGGCTACGGGAATCAAAATCCGTGGGACGGGTGCGGCAACCAAGGGTACGATGGCTAGGGGTCCGATGGCGTGAACTACACGGAGTTGAAAAAAGCGATCCGGGGCTACGTTGAAAACGAGTTCCCGGATACGACGTTCAACAGCGTAACTTTTACGTCTGATGAGCAGCTTGCTGTGTTTGTCAAGCAAGCTGAGCAGCGCATTTTTAATGCGGTGCAACTTCCCATCTTCCGTAAGAACATGACCGGAGTGTTTTCTACAGGCAACTCCTACCTTTCTTGTCCTTCTGACTTTCTCGCCCCCTTCAGCCTGACACTTATCGTCCCCGCCACAGGCAGGCGGCATATGCTGCTTAACAAGGATGTAGAGTTCATCCGCGAGGCTTATCCGATCCCTACGGATACTGCTCGGCCCAGGCACTATGCGATCTTCGGTCCCACAGTGGTCGGCGGGGTAATTACCAACGATCTTTCTTTTCTTGTTGGCCCCACTCCTGATGCCAACTACTCCGCAGAGATACACTACTTCTACTATCCTGAGTCCATCACGACAGCAGGGACATCCTGGCTTGGTAATAATTTTGACTCTGTCTTGCTATATGGTTCGTTGATTGAAGCGTACGTTTTCATCAAAGCTGGGCCTGAGTCAATGGCAAAAATTGACGCGCAGTACAAAGAAGCCTTGGCGCTTCTTAAGCAGCTTGCTGACGGGAAGGATCGGACAGACACGTATCGCGTAGTACAGACTAGATACCCGGTGATTTGATGGCTATCTACCAGACCTTATGCACAAGTTTCAAGGCAGAAGTAGCGCAAGGGTTGCATAACTTCACAACGGGAACTGGTAATGTTTTTAAGCTCGCTCTCTACGTCTCTTCTGCCGACCTCGGTGCAAGCACTACCACCTACACATCGTCGGGTGAATCCAGTGGAACCAACTACTCCGCTGGGGGGCTTGCACTCACAAACATCACACCAACAACGGCGGGAACCACAGGCTACTGGTCGTTCCAGCCGCTCACTTTTTCTAACGTCACTCTTACATGCGCAGGGGCGTTGATCTACAACACCACTGGAAACCGCGCTGTATGCGTGCTGAACTTTGGTTCGACGATCACAAAGGTTGCGTCTGATCTTGTCATTACCTTCCCCACCAACGGGGAAACCACATCTGTACTGAGGATTACATGATTATCGAAACAACAAAAGGCCCGATGAACGAAGAAGATCTTGAGAAAGCCGAAGGCTGGATTGACAACGACAATGAATTTACCACTTGGGTAGAATATTGGCACGAAGGAGAGTTGGTGCATCGTTCTGCGCATGTGACGTTAAAGCGCGGGATGTTGTTGGTTGGTGAAGCAGCGACGTTTTAAGGAAAAGCTATGGCTAACACACAGGCGATGTGCACTTCGTTTATGAACGAGCTTCTGACGGGGCAGCACAATTTTGGTACGGGTGTGATTCGTGCAAGCACAGCAGCAGACACGTTTAAGGCAGCGTTGTATCTTGCGTCGGCTACTTATAATGCATCGACGACGGCATACAGCGCGTCGGGGGAAGTATCGGGCACTGGGTACACTGCGGGCGGTGTGACTATTTCTGCATGGAATGCGCCTACAGGAACAAACAGTTCTGCTACAGCAGGGGTAGCGTTTACAACGCCCACGGCATCGTTTGTGTACACCACGGTAACTCTCACAACGGCGTTTGATGCGGTGCTTATTTACAATTCGACGCAGAGTAACAAGGCGGTCAGCGTACATACCTTTGGATCGCAGACGATCACAGCGGGGACGTTTACGTTGACGATGCCCACGAATAATACGACGAATGCTCTCTTACGACTTTCGACGACCTAATGGCAAATGGTACTTGGGGTGACGGCAACTGGGGCAGTAACACCTGGGGTGGTTCCGATCAGGACTATCCCATCACGGGTGTTGCCGCTGCGGGTGCAGTAGGCGTACTGGTTGGTGGGCAAGCGCTCACAGGGGTTTCAGCGGCAGGAGCCGTAGGTTCTCTTAGCGTATCAAATGATGTTGCACTGACGGGTGTACCCGCAGTAGGGGACGTAGGTTCTGTTGGCGTATCACTTTCGGTGGCAACCAGTGGTGTTGGAAGTTCTGGGTTTGTAGGTTCTGTTGGCGTTGCGTCAGAAGTTCCGATTGTTGGCGTCTTATCGTCAGGAACTGTAGGTTCAGTTATTGCGTCGCCGTTGATATCTATCACAGGCGTACCTTTAACCGGAGCAGTAGGTACAGTATCTATAGTACATACTCCATCGCTCACCGGGGTAAGTGGGACAGGTGCAGTAGGATCATTTGGTGTTCTCTACTGGAGTTTGTTTAATAACGACCAAACTCCTAATTGGGGGAACTTGAGTAACGCGCAGACTCCTACTTGGAGCGTAATTACGACGGGGTAAGTTATGACAATCAACCGCACAACCCTTTTAGATCTTCCGCTTCCTGTTACAGGAACGGAGTCTGGTACTTGGGGGGATACGACAAATAATGGCTTGACGCAATACATGGATATTGCGATTGCGGGGATGTCAAACCTGACAAGTGCCAACTTTACGGCTGGTGCGGTAACGATTGAAACCACCGAAGGTACAAGTTCTGCCACCAATATCGTAGCCACAAGCGCCCAATACGCAGGCTTCAGGGTCACATCACTTGCTCAAAACTCAACGATTACCGTAGGTAACACGGGCACAAGCCCTGCTCGGTCGTACCGACTTATCAATGCAGATGCAACGTATTCGCTGACATTTAAAGCCACAGGTCAGACAGGCGTCACACTTTTGCCCGGACAGTCTGCGGTTGTGGCATTTAATGGTACGGATTATGTAATCGTCGGTATGGTCGGCGCAGGGACTGCGACAGACAATGCAGTTGTACGATTCGACGGCACGACAGGTAAGTTAGTGCAAAACAGCGTAGTGACCATCGCTGACTCCACGGGGGATGTGGCCGGTGTTGGAGCGCTTACGATGGGTGGAAACCTGACGCTCTCCGGAGGAACCGCCAACGGCGTCCTATACCTCAACGGGTCCAAGGTGGCGACGAGTGGGAGTGCGCTAACGTTTGATGGGAGCACTTTGATTGATACCGCTGCGGACGGTACAAATAACTTCAAAGCCAAATCCACAACTGGGGTAATGCGCTTATCTGGGTATATCTCCGCATTTTCAGGAGCAGCCCTTGAATCTGTGAATGCCGCAGAAAGCGCGTATGCCCCGCTTACAACAGTAGGAAGCTACTTTGCTTGGAATACTGGCTCCGAACAAATGCGCCTCACCAGCACAGGGCTGGGGATTGGGACGAGTTCGCCGGATAGCAAACTTAACCTAACCGGAAACACGACTGGTATTGTTGCTATAAAGATTACAAACAACAACGCTACGGGAGCGGATAAATATATCAACATGTTTGCCGGTGGAACAAACACCGGGGTCACCGCGTGGAACAACTCAGGTGTTATCGAATCTGCTGTTGGCGCAAATCTTGTTTTGTCCGGTTATAACGGAACTATTTTGTTCCAAACCGGCACTAGCAGGACAACGCAAGCCACCCTCGACTCCTCCGGCAACCTCGGCCTCGGGGTGACGCCGAGTGCTTGGACAACCACGTTTGGCTTGAAGGCGATGCAGGTTTATGGTTCTGCCTTGGCAAGCAACGGAACTTCCGGCTACCTGACGAACAACGCTTACTACGCTACAGCTTCCTACACTCCTACATATATTGCCGCTAGTTCTACTCCTGCTCAGGCGATTACGTTCAACCGTACAGGCGCGAACGACATTCAGTTCTTGGTGGCCCCCCCCGGCACAGCAGGAAACACCATCTCCTTCACGCAGGCGATGACGCTGGATGCGAGTGGGAATTTGTCTGTTGGTACAACAACCATAGCAACACAAATAACCTTTGCTGGTAGTAGCGGAATAACTTATCAGCGGTCTACAGACAACACTTTTGCCGGTGTTTTAGATTATCTTAAATCACGAGGTTCTGCGGCATCACCAACGGCGGTTCAAAACGGCGATGACCTGTTTGCACTCCGTGTAGCGCCTTATCACGGTAGCGCGTACACCTATTTAACAAATACCGTTGTTCAGGTTGACGGCACATTTACTTCTGGTCAAAACCCACCAACAAGAATTGCTTGGTATACAAACGCGGCAAACGGAAGCGCCACCGAACGCGCCCGTATCACCAGCGGGGGGTACTTTAAGGCGAGTAGTAACGGTACTTATTCTGGAGTGACTTCCTCTTGGCATGAGTTTTATCAGTCAGCAAACGATATTGGACTGATTGCAAGATCTATCAATGCTTCATACACATCCCACGTTTTAGCTGTTTCGGCGGACAGAAACACCACAGATACGTCTTACTATTTCATCCGTTGCGATGTAGTGGGTGTTGCGTACCGTTTCCAAGTAGCCGATTCTGGCAACGTCACCAACACCAACGGCTCTTACGGCACCATCTCTGATGCCAAGATGAAGACCGACATTGTGGACGCAGGTTCACAGTGGGCAGACATCAAGGCAACCCGCTTCCGCAAGTTCAAGATGAAGGACGACCCGTCTGGATTATTGCAGTTGGGTGTGGTGGCGCAGGAGCTTGAGCAGACATCACCGGGTCTTGTGGAACAGCACATTGACCGTGATGCCGAAGGCAATGATCTTGGTACAACAACCAAGTCGGTCAAGACTTCAATCTTGTTGATGAAGGCAGCAAAAGCCCTCCAAGAAGCTATGGCCCGTATTGAAACCCTGGAGGCTAAAGTCTCCGCTTTAGAAGGAAACTAACATGACCCCTACCTGGATCATCCAATGGATGCAAACAACCACCACATCAGCCACGCCACCTGAAGCCGTTATCACAGTGGGTTGGGCATGTAACGGTGAGCAAGTAGACAATGGCAAGACGTACACAGCCTCGGTCTATTCCACTTGCACACTACCGCCTGCTGACCCTGCCAGCTTCATCCCTTACGCCAACCTGACACAGCAAGAAGTGTTGAATTGGATTTGGGCTAATGGCGTGGACAAGGCCAGTGCCGAAGCTGCGGTGCAAAGCAATATCGACCTTCAGATTAACCCTGTAATCATTCAACCACCCCTCCCATGGAGTCAAAATGCAGCTTGAAGTCACTCTTGAAGAAGCCGTTGCCATCGTCAATTTGCTCGGCTCACTTCCTACATCCCAAGGTGCGCATCCACTTTGGTTGAAACTCAAGGCGCAAGTCGAACCTGAGGTGCAAAAAAATGGAAATGGAAGTCAAACAAGCGCAACTTGAGGGCGACCTGAAGGCTCATGAGCGCGAGTGCGCCATGCGTTACCAAGGCATTGAAAAAGCCTTTGCAGCGAGCGAGAAGCGCATACAGCGGATTGAGTACCTTGTGTATGCCACGATCATCGCTGTCCTCTTCGGCCCAGGCGTGGCCGCAACCTTCGTTAAGAAATTCTTCGGCCTTTGACATGATCTACCTTACGGGTGACCTATGGCAAGAGCAATTGTTTCCGATGATGATTTTGTTGCGCTCTGGGAGTCCTTGAGAAGTCCACAAAAAGTTGCAAATGAGCTGGGATGCAGCGTCCGCTCCGTTTATTCCAGAAGAGCAGACCTGCAAACCAAACTCAGAATCACGCTTGAATCGAATCCTAAAAACGCAGCGCCAATTGTTATACCGGATAATCGGGTCAGGGTTGAAGCAAACATTGAAGGTGCAGTCGTAGTTTTCAGCGATGCACACTTTTTCCCAGGTTTTGAGCAAACGAGCGGGTATCAGGCGCTGCTCAACGTCATCAAAGAAATCAAACCAACACTTATCATCGCCAACGGCGACATCATGGATGGGGCCACAATGTCTTCATTCTCGCCGATGGGTTGGCACAAACAACCGACAATGAAGGAAGAACTTGATGCTGTTCAGGCTGCAATGTCTGGAATCCAGAAAGTCGCCAAGGGCGCGTTCCTGCATAGAACAATTGGCAACCATGACATCCGGTTTGATAAGCGCCTGGCCGCCGCCGTCCCAGAACTGCGCGATGTCTATGGCATGAGTTTGCGCGATCATTTGCCACACTGGAAAGAATCGTGGTCGGTTTTTATTAACAGCAACACGATGGTCAAGCACAGATATCATTCCGGCGTCCACTCAAGTTGGAACAATGTTTTGAAGTCCGGCGTCAATATGGTCTGCGGTCACACGCATCAGTTGGAAATCAAGCCCTACGGGGACTATCGTGGGCGGCGCTATGGAGTTTCAACGGGAATGCTGGCAGATCCTAGATCGTCAGCATTCGGGTATACGGAGGATGCACCGGTGAACTGGTGCCAAGGATTTGCGGTTTTGACGTTTTGCCGCGAACATTTACTTCCACCAGAGTTGTGTGAGGTAATTGACGATAAAGCGTATTTTCGAGGCCAGATCGTTAACTAAAGGAGTTTTTATGGATAACTTTGTGAGTGTTGAGCTGACCGTCGATGAAATCGAACAATTGACAGAGTGGCTTGAAGAGCAGCCACTTTCTTCAGATTTGCATGGTTTATATGAGCGTCTGGATGGTGTGAAAAGCGGGCCTATTGAGTTTACGGAAAACGATTATGATGGTGTGATCAATTGGCTTGAAACGCAACCCATATCCTCGGGCCTTGGCGCGCTTTACGACAAAATGCGTGAAGCATGTGATGAGGTTACCGAGTTCCCGACGGTCAGTACTGACGAAGAATAATAGGAGCGGAACATGTTCGACCTTCTTGGCGGCGGCTTACTTGGCTCAATCTTTGGGGGAATCTTTCGATTAATGCCCGAAGTGCTAAAACTTTGGGATAAAGCCAATGAGCGCAAACACGAACTGAACATGTTCCGTCTTCAAACGGATTTGGAAAAACTGCGCGGCGAATTCAAGATGGAGGAAAAGTACGTTGACTACAGCATCCAGCAGTTGGATACGATCAAAGAGGCATTCCGGGAACAGTCGGAAACGGCAAAAAATGCGGGACAATTTGTCAGTGCAATATCGGCTCTTGTTAGACCAGGGATTACTTGGTGTTTCTTTTTCATGTACGCAGCAGTCAAAATCGCGGCTCTTGTCATAGCATTTCAGACGAATGCACCTTGGTATGAGGTGCTTTCAAAGAGCTGGGATTCAAATGATTTTGGTGTTTTTACAATGTGTCTTACGTTTTGGTTTGTTGGGCGAAGCATTGAGAAGTACAAATGAATGCGCTAACCCTTGCTCGGGACCAGTTGATTAAACCGTTCGAGGGGTTGGCGCGTAAACGTGCAGATGGTTTGGTGCAAGCCTATCCGGATCCCGGAACGGGAGGGCGACCGTGGACGATTGGCTGGGGGGCCACTGGGCCAGGGATTGTTGAAGGAACGGTCTGGACAATGGAGCAATGTGAAGACGCCTTAGATTGCCACATCCAGTACTTTGCGCAAGGTCTTGTAAAACTGTCTCCAGAAATAAAGGACGAACCTGACCGAAGATTTGCAGCGGTCCTTTCTTGGGTCTATAATTGCGGCTTAGGAAACTACCGCATCAGCACCTTTAAAAAGCGCATTGATGCAAAGAATTGGGATGGTGCCGCTGAAGAGTGCATGAAATGGAACAAAGCTGCGGGAAGGGTTCTTCCTGGGCTTACGCGTAGGAGGGCAGCAGAAGCTGTCATGATGCGATGAGCTCAGCAGTCAAATCCTCCTATCGTGACTGGGAAAC
>OGWD01000049.1_pt1 | contig 13372 bp, 10 predicted proteins | sample 1575981 | NCBI WGS metagenome assembly OGWD01 (sample SAMN07581555, study PRJEB24739) | freshwater metagenome | place: Singapore | collected 2015-04
GATCAGGTTCACCTGGCTCAGGCGGCCGTGCGCGACCATACACAGGAGGTGGTGGAGGAGGCGGTGGTGAAGTATCATCCAGAAACCGCGCTGGAGGTAATGGTGCAACCGGTAAAGTTGTTGTTCGTTACAAAGCACCAACTACATGTTCAGCATTCTTCTGGTCAGGTGCATGGACATGCCCACCAGGCGTAACAAGTGTTGAGGTTCTTCTTGTAGGAGGCGGTGGTGGAGGCGGTGGAGGTGCAGGTAGCACCTATCACGGTGGTGGAGGCGGTGGCGCTGGCGGCGTTATCTATCAATCATCAGTTTCGGTCACACCAGGAAACACTTATCCTATTTTCGTAGGTCGTGGCGGTGCTGGCGGCGCAAGTTCAAGTAGTGCAAACGCATCTAGAGGTAGTGCAGGAGAAAACACAAGCGCATTTGGATACACAGCCGCTGGTGGTGGTTCAGGCGGCGGCGGAGGTAGTTCTGGTGGATCCCCATACAGCGGAGGTTCTGGCGGTGCTGGTGCCACAGATGCAAACAGAGCATCAAATGGATCAAACTCAGTATTTGATACACTAATTGCAATTGGCGGCGGTGGCGGTGGAACTCATACCGCCGGCGGCTCAGGACAAAACGGTGGTGATGGTGGTTCTGGAGGCGGCGCTTCCATGAACTACAATGGTTATCTTTTCAATGGTGGTTCAGGAACTACAGGACAAGGTTACGCTGGAGCAAACGCAACAGAAACTACAGATAATCCTAGAATTACTGCTGGCGGCGGTGGCGCAGGCGGTCCAGGTCAATCTACAAGAAGTGCCGTTGCATTAGTTGGACAGCCTAATGGCGGTCCAGGCATACCTTCATCAATCACCGGAAGACTGAAATACTACGGTGGTGGCGGTGGTGGCGGAGATACGCTTTATGACAGAAACGGTCCAGGACCTGGCACAGGTGGTATGGGCGGCGGCGGTAATGGCTCTCGCTATTCAGCAACAGGTTCAGTTGATGCTACAGCAGGTAAAACAAATACAGGTGGCGGTGGCGGTGGCGGTTCAAATGCCGCAGGCGGTACAGTAAAAAATGGTGCCGCTGGAGGATCAGGCGTAGTTGTAATTCGTTACAACCCTGATACAACCGCAGGGATTTTTGATAATACTCCAACACCAAACAAGATTCGTTTTAATACATCACTTAATAAGTTTGATGCGCCTAGACTTATTTCATCTCCGCGATCAGACTATGACTATCCACAAATTACCGATGGTTTAGCACTTCTTCTTGATGCTGGTTCAGATAAATCATATCCAAAACTAAACATCGTTCAAGTAAAATGCTGGACTGTAACTACAGCAGTTCGTGCGGCAAACTATACAGTACAGTATAGTGATGATGGTACAACATGGACTACCGCATTTGGTGGTGTCATGTCAGCAACAGGTACCGAAGGTATGATCACTGGATCAGTCACATCAGGTGGTTCAGGCACAACAGGTACAGGTGCATGGGGACGTAGAAGACATTGGAGATATGTTGAAGGTGCAACAGTTACAGGCCATCACCCAAGAGTATCAAGAATCATGCTTGTTGACAATGAAGGCACAGAGCATGAACTAGTACACTACTGCCAAGACAATATTTCTGACAGCGGTACATATATTGTTGGCACAGTATCAACAAGCGTTCTTGGTAAGACTTGGTATGATTTGAGTGGTAACAATAGACACTTCCACTTGAATCGTATGGTGTCTACTGATCCATCTTCAAATACTACTTCACCTGGACAGTTCTTTGTTGAAGCAGGTCCTTTGAGTTATTTTGGTATTAACAGCAATCCAATTCTATCACACGCAACTACTACGCAAAGACAAATTCCTTTCATCGGACCCCCATCAGATCAAATGGGTTTTACTCAAGAACATACGATTATTTCTATTGTTCGCGCACCAGGTGCAACTGTTAATTTTAACTATCACTTTGCATTGAATCCTAGAGATATTGGTCAAGAAGTTCCTGCATGGGGACAAAATGGTGATGGAAGTATTCGTTTTTCATCACACATTTTGTATGGTGGTGATACTTTCTATTATGACTTTCCTGGTTGCTGTGATGCCCAAAATCGAGTAGACTGGGCAAACGGAGCAGGTTCATCTAAGACTGGCGGTAATATTACTGGTGGTATCAACATGAACGCATCTTGGACAAACAACGTGAAAATGGCAACATGGCGTTGCAGAAGAACAGATTTTCCAAGAAAAATTCTATAGAGAACAAACTGTAGAGTACAGTTCTCAGCAAAGAGAGGTTGGATACGCAATATATAATAGATCAGACCCAGGACATTTGTGTACTGGATTTACAGGCGGTAGACAATATTACTTTGCCATGTATGATAGAGCATTAACAGACGCAGAACTTTCTGTTCAATGGACTTATCTACAAAATAGATTTAGAATCTCTTAAACAGGAATAGGATCATATGTCATCATCGTTTAAAAATACGAGAATTAGAGATACAGGTTTTTTAAAACTTCCTGTAGGTACGACCGCGCAAAGACCATCTGTTTCTAATGGTCAACTTCGTTACAATAGTACTTTAGGTTATGCTGAGTATTATACAACTGCGACCGCAAATGGTAGCGCAGGTTGGGCGCCTGTCGTTGAAAACAAAACATATGTTAATGAAGCATCTGGTCCCGGACACATCTCATGGGATGGTCCACATAAAAAACATACTTTTGCATATGACTTAATCTATTCTGATAACAAATATAATTACGCAACTCATGCATCAGGTGCGGCCGCCTGGACACTTTCTTCTTTTTCTTCTGGAACAACTTTACCAAGATGTAAAATTGCAACAGACGGTAATGTAACTGTGATGTTTGATGGTTACATTCAATCGGGGCCTTCGTACTGGTCTTTTAGAATTAAGAGAGAAAGACTCGGTGGATACGTTGATTATTTTCCATCTAGTTCTGGTTCTTATTACTCTACTGCAAATAGAGCAAACATCGCAGGCACAGATTCTGGATACATCGTAAAAAATGATAACTCAGATATAGACGCCGCACGAGGAAATGGTTATGTTCAATCTTCCAGCACACCGTATGTGCATATGTACGCAAGTTATATTCAAGAAAACATTAGTGTTCGTGCTGGAGATATTTTAACACTTGAGATGACCTCTTCTACTGGTGGCGGTACACCAACAACAGGTAGCAACCAACAATTATATGTAAAAAACTTTAAGGTTTTTCAAACAGAATATATTTTTAAACCAACTTACTCAGGTTATGTTGAAGTTCTTTGCGTAGGCGGTGGTGGAGGTGGTGGTGCTTATGCCGCCGGAGGCGGAGGTGGCGCTGGCGGACTTGTCTATCGTCCATATTATTGGGTAACCGCAGGCACAGAATATACTGTAAAAGTTGGTCGCGGCGGTCAAGGTGGTTGGGGTCAAAATCTTGACGCACAAAGCGGAGCAAACTCACAATTTGGTACTGATCTAGTTGCGATTGGTGGCGGGCGCGGTGGCCTTGGTTGGAATCCTGGCACTTCAACTGCTCTTGATGGTGGTTCAGGAGGTGGCGCACAAGGCTATGACGGAACTGTGGGCACATCATATACCACAGGTGGTGGAGGTGTTATTGATGGTGCTGGTGGAAGTTTGATCGATGGACAAGGTTCTCGCGGTGGTCGAGGCAAAGGCATTTCCGGTAATAACGGTGCTGGCGGTGGCGGTGGTGGTGCAGGCCGCGTAGGCTTTGATGCATCCGATGCGGCAGGCGGTCAAGGCGGTCAAGGCTATGGACTATCTATTCACAAAAATATCACCGGCGCCGTACAAGGTTTAGCAGGTGGCGGTGGCGGCGCGAGATATGCAGGATCAAGTGGTGGTGGACAGACTGGCGGTGGGTCCGCATTGAGTCCTGTGTTCTTTGGTCAAAATTGGGCAACCGATTATTTTCCTGGTGCTGGAGGTGGCGGCAGCCAAGGTGCCGGCGGAAGCGGTAACCCAATGACAGAATGGGGAGGAAACGGATCACCAGGTATTGTTGTTGTACGATATGTTGCAATTAGACCTAAAGTTTCTCTCATGTTCACTAAAACATCAAAATGGGTAGTTCCAATTGGTGTAACATCAGTTGACGTTCTAGTTGTTGGTGGTGGTGGCGGAGGCGGCTACGATCAAGGTGGTGGCGGAGGCGGAGGCGGCTTAGTATATGCCGCAAACGTGCCAGTCACAGCGGGCCAAGCATACAGTATTGTTGTTGGTGCCGGCGGCGCAGGTAGTAGTTCAAATTCATCGAAAGGATCAAGTGGAGGAAACTCTTCATTCTTACTTGTTGGCGGTGGCGGCTATGGCTCAGGTACTATTACTGGCTACGGCGGTGGCGGTGGCGGTTCACTAAATTCTAGAGCAGGATTAAATGGTGGATCAGGAGGAGGAAGCGCAGGAAGCGATTCTTCTTATACTAATCAAGCCGGTGGCGATAATTCTTATGCAGGTCAAGGTTTTGATGGTGGCGCAGGAAATCGATACGCAGGTGGCGGCGGTGGCGGCGCAGGTGGCGCGGGAGAAGATTCAAAAATCATAGGTTCTAGTTCATCAGGCTTAGGTGGTGTTGGAGGTCCTGGTCTTCCTTTTGCAATTAGTGGGTCTTTATACTACTATAGTTGCGGAGGTGGAGGAGGTTCTGGCGGCACGGGATCAAAAGGTGCTAAAGGTGGCTTTGGAGGTTTTGGCGGCCGCGGCGCGGCTGATACTGAAGCCGGTGGAAGTGCATCAGGATATGGATCGGGTGGCGGTGGCGCACATACAGGAGGTGCCGGCGGAGCAGGTTCGCAAGGTATTGTTATTTTGAGATACTCAATCTAAAACGGAAAAAAATATGTCAGCAAGTTTTAAGAATACTACAATTAATGATTCAGGTAACTTAGCGTTACCCTCTGGTCACCCTACAAATAGACCATCTAATTCTATCGGAATTAGCCCGCAAGCATCGGGACGAATTACTGCAAGTTTTACATCAACAGGAAATACAACATTTACTGTTCCAGCAAACGTAACAACAATTCGCGCACTTGTAGTTGGTGGCGGTGGTGGTGGCGGTGGTGGTGAAGGAAACGTCAACGGCGATGGCGGAGCCGGTGGAGGCGGTGGTGGTGTTGTACATCACGCCGAGTTCGCAGTCACTCCAGGCGACACACTCTTTGTTGCAACTGGCGCAGGTGGTACCGGTGGTAGTACAGGTGCAAATGGAACAAGAGGCCAAGAATCTATAATCTGGCCTTCAAGCGCAACCAATTTAATTACAAATGGAACATTCACAAGCGGTACGACAGGTTGGACTGCAAATACTGCAACAATTACAACAGTCAACGGTGAGTTGCAAATTACACCAAACTCAGGTGTTAATGGCGGTGCATATCAAGCAATTACAACAGTTGCCGGTAGAAAATATATTGCAAGAGTTTCTGTAACACAAGATGCATCAAATTTTGCTAGACTTATGGCTGGCACTCAACCAGGATTTGCGGTAAACTCTTCGGTTGTTGGAAAAAATGATTTAGGTATTAAAAGTGCTTTGGGCGTAGGCGTTCATTGTATTCGATTTACGGCCGCAAGCACTACGACATATATTAATCTAGAAGTTGGAGGCGGAGGCGGACAAGTCACTCGATTTGATGATGTTTTTGTTTCGGCAGAAAGTGAAGTTCTTGTTGGATTTGGTGGCGGCGCCGGCATGGGCGGCGATCAAACTGCAAACTTTGACGCATCTAACGGTGGTTCTGGAGGCGGCTCAACACGCAATGGAACATTTATTCCATATGTTGGTGGATTTGGAGTTCCAGGTCAAGGCTATCAAGGTGGTGGTTGGTGGTTAGACGATCAAGATGCAAATAGATCAGGTGCAGGCGGGGGTGGTGCTGGAGGTCCAGGTAACAGAGGATTTCAAGGATTAACAATTGCTGGTAACGGCGGATCAGGCGGACCAGGATTATATTTTGATATTGCCGGATCGCGTGTTGCATATGGCGCAGGCGGCGGCGGCGCACCTTCAGCAAACTTTGCCTCATCAACCGTATACGGAGGTCCTGCCGGTGAAGGCGGAACTGGTGCTGGAGCCAATGCAACTCAAAGTGGTGGTGCATACGGAACAGCAGTCGTAGGCGCAAATGGAACATCAAATCGCGGCGATGGTGGCGGTGGTGGATACGGATCAGCAGGCGGTAATGGCGGTTCAGGTGTTGTGTATATTTCTTATTCAAGTGATCCAGCATCAGAAGGTCAAATTCGTCACAATGCAGTAACAAACACAGTTGAAGTAAATGAAAGAAACACCGGCTGGTCTTCTGTAGACCCATTTCAAAATATGGCATCAGGCGGTGATGTTGAATCGTTCAATGGATATAGAATTCATCACTTTACTGCAAACGGATCATTCGTTCCTCAATTCAGCGGTGTAGTTGAATTAATGGTTGTCGGTGGTGGCGGAGGCGGTGGTTCTGGCTCAGGCACTGGCGGTGGAGGTGGCGGCGTAGTTTACTTTCCAGAATACTATGTTGAAGCAGGTCAAACTTATTCTGTCATAGTTGGTACTGGAGGTGCTGGAGCACCTATCGATACAAATGCTGAAGGCGCTGATGGACAATTAAGTCAATTTGGACCAATTGTTGCTTATGGTGGCGGTGGAGGTACCGGCGATCCAGGCGCAGAAGGTCGATCAGGAGGCTCTGGCGGTGGCGGAGGCAACTCAACAGGTAGTCTTGGTGGTGGCGGAGGCATAGCAGGACAAGGAACTCAAGGACGTTTCGTTGTATTTGCGCCACCTTATGCAGTCGCAGGTGGTGGCGGTGCTATGGGTAGTGGCGGTAGCGAGCATGTAGGTGGCATGGGATTTGTATCCACTATTGAAGGTTGCTATCAAACATATGGCACTGGAGGAGGAGGTTCTAGTTATGGAGGCGACACCGGTGCCGGTGGCCTTTCAGGTGGTACAGGTGGAGGTGAAGGTGGTAGTTCTTATAGTTCAAGAGGAAACGATTTTTACAACGGATCAGGTTCACCTGGCTCAGGCGGCCGTGCGCGACCATACACAGGAGGTGGTGGAGGAGGCGGTGGTGAAGTATCATCCAGAAACCGCGCTGGAGGTAATGGTGCAACCGGTAAAGTTGTTGTTCGCTACAAAGCACCAACCACATGTTCAGCATTCTTCTGGTCAGGCGCATGGACATGCCCACCAGGCGTAACAAATGTTGAAGTCCTTCTTGTAGGAGGCGGTGGTGGAGGCGGTGGTGGCTGCGGTAGCACCTATCACGGTGGTGGAGGTGGTGGCGCAGGTGGTGTTATCTATCAATCATCAATCTCAGTCACACCAGGAAACACTTATCCTATCTTCGTAGGACGCGGAGGTGCCGGCGGCGCAAGTTCAAGTAGTGCAAACGCATCTAGAGGTAGTGGTGGAGAAAACACAACTGCATTTGGATATACAGCCGCAGGTGGTGGTTCAGGTGGCGGCGCAGGCTCATCAGGACAATCCCCATTCAGCGGAGGTTCAGGCGGTGGCGGTGGCGGTGGACTTACTGATCCAGGTATTACATTTAGAAATGGTATTACAGGACAAGGAAACGCTGGAGGTCTTTGGTCATCTAAATCTGGAGAAGGTGGCGATCCATTTGGTGGAGGCGGCGGTGGCGCAGGCGGTGCTGGAGAAGATAACAAATTCAGAGGTGCAGGCAATGGTGGTGCTGGCGCACTCTACTCTATCACAGGCATGGTGAAATACTATGCAGGCGGTGGTGGAGGAGGTGACGCATATTATCATATTGGCACAATCGGACACGCCGCAGAAACAAATGGTGGTGCTGGACCTGGCCGCGGAGGTAGCGACATTGGTGGTGATGGAGGTTGCACATATGGTCAATCAGGTAAACCTGGAACAGGATCAGGCGGCGGTGGCGGCGCAGGAGGCACACCAGCATTTGCAGGTGGACGTGGTGGTGATGGTTGCGTAATTATTCGTTGGGTATAAAGGAATAAAAAAATGTTAGAGTTAATATTCGTTTCACAAAAAGAATTTAAACGAAGAGTTGATATTTGTCAAACATGTCCAGCATATGTTCCTAAAACAGGAACATGTCATACATGCGGGTGCTTCATTCGTCCTAAAGCAAAGTTTGTAATGTTTGAATGTCCTATGCACAAATGGCAAAAACCTGCTGACGGAATTAACACGACAAGCGAACCTGAAGATAACTTTACTCCAGATTTTCGAGATGAAGTTTATCGTGCAGAGGATGATCCCGAAAAAAGAGTAGAAGTTATATCACAACCACAAGAAAATTTATGTGAACCAAAGCCTTTTGTAAAACCAGATTGAAGGAGTGACTATGTTACAATTGCCATATGAATATGAATGGGGAGTTGACGTTGCAATTAAAAAATTAAGACCAGCGGCAATATTTCAATTAGAGGGTACAAGATTTACATATTGGGAAGACCCAATTGAAAATTCTGAACCACCTACTTGGGAAGAAGTTCTAGAACAACTTGAAGAAGACAGACTTCGCGCAGAAAAATGGATGGAAGAAAATCAACAAAGTTAATTAAATTAACTTTGCACAAGAAGGGGCGCAAGCCCCTTTTTTATTGGGTAGGCAAAGATTATAAATAGAAGAAAAAGGAGAGCCATCCAATGAGTACTCACAAACCAGCAACAAGAGAAGAATTCAAAGATTATTGCCTACGTCAATTGGGTGCGCCTGTACTTGAAATTAACGTAGATGATTTACAGGTTGAAGATTGCGTAGAAGCCGCACTTCAAGTTTACCATGACTATCACTATGATGGTACTGAGAAAGTTTATCTTGCACATCAAGTTACTGAAACAGATATTGCAAACAAGTATCTAGACATACCAGAAAACGTGATTGCGGTGATTAACATTTTTGACATTGGTAATTCTTATTCAACAAACAATCTATTCAATATTCGCTATCAGATGGCGTTGAACGATTTATTCGCGTTCAATTACGGTCCATTTGCACCATACTACATGGCATTACAAAACGTAGCACTTGCTGAAGAAATGTTTGTCGGTAAACAATCTTTACGATTCAATCGCCATGTGAACAAACTTTACATCGATATGGCATGGGGTGAAAAGATTCTAAAAGACGAATACATTATCATTGAAGGTTATCGCGCACTTGATCCAGATACCTATGTTGATGTTTGGAATGATCGTTGGCTAAAGAAGTATGCTACTGCAATGATTAAGCGCCAATGGGGTAACAATCTGAAAAAGTTTGAAGGTATGCAAATGCCAGGCGGCATTACATTTAACGGACAAAAAATCTACGATGAGGCTGAGGATGAAATCAAAGCATTGGATGAGGATTTGATTCGCTCTTATTCTTTACCAGTTACCGACATGATGGGATAATTACATGCGTAATCGTTTCTTTAATCAGTACGGTACTGCAACAGAGCAGAATGTACTGGAAGATTTAATTATTGAATCGCTAAAAATTTATGGCATCAATGGTTATTATCTTCCGCGCACTCATGTGAATCTTGATCTTCTTTTCAAAGAAGATGCATCAATGAAGTTTGATGATGCACTTGAAATTGAAATGTATCTCAAAACATACGATGGCTACATGGGACAGAACGATTTCATTTCAAAGTTTGGTTTACAGATTGACGAATCACTTACATTTTCTATCTCACAAAAACGATTCTCTCAGATTCTTCAGCCAAAGTTGATGACCGAATATTCATATAATATCAAACTCGAAGATGGCGATTTGATGCGACAAGAAATTGATTACGATCAAGACTACACTGGTTACATTCGTCCTAAAGAAGGTGATCTTATTTGGTTTCCATTTACAAAAGATTTGTTTGAAGTTAAGTTTGTTGAAAACATTGAAACACTCTTTCAATTAGGTAAACTTTATACCTATGAATTGCGTTGCGACAAATACGAATACTCTAGCAATAATCTTGATACAGAAATTGATGCGGTTGATCAACTTGAAACCGATTACAGTCAAGCAACAAGCAATCTTGCAAAAGCAATGCTTGAAGATGGTGATCTTCTTCTTGCAGAAGATGGTGGTTACATTATGGAAGAAGCAAACATGGTTGAAGAACAAGATGATTCTGCACAGAATGATTATATTCAAAGCAGAATCAATGACGATGACATTTTGGATTTCTCAGAGAAGAATCCATTTTCTGAAGTAAGGGCATGGTAATATGTTTGGACACGATTTTTATCACGGTACACTTAGACGCTATGTGATTATGTTTGGTAATCTCTTTAATGAGTTTCAAATCAAGCGTTTTAACGATAACGGCGTCGCCATTCAAACTGTGAATGTGCCTATTGCATACGGACCAAAACAACGATGGATTGAACGCGAACTTGCAGACCCTACTGGATTGCGTAGCGTTTCAATTGTTCTTCCTCGAATGTCTTTTGTAATGTCTTCTATGACATACGCATCACAAAGAAAATTAAATAGCGCACTCAAATACAAAAGCAAATTCAATTCAACTGTACAAGACTTTTCATCTGTATATTCTCCAGTACCATACGATATGAATTTTACATTGTCAATTATGACAAAGAATTCTGAAGATGGTATTCAATTGGTTGAAAAGATTGTGCCATTCTTTACACCAGATTTTACAGTTACAATTAAAGCACTGCCAGATTTGTCTTTGAATCTTGATGTGCCAATTGAACTTACATCAATCACATCCGATGATAGTTATGAAGGACAATTCGAAGATCCTCGCATGATGACATGGGATTTAGATTTTATAGTGAAAGGATATTTATTCGGTCCTATCACAAAAACAAAATACGTTACAAGTCTTGAAGTTAATACTTATTATGATGATGGAAACAATAACTTTGATCTAGACGCAACACAGTTATTTACTGGTAACTCTAACTTTGAAACTTCAAATACGATCTCATGAAAAAAACAATCGATCAAAAATTAGGCGAAGTGCTTGACATTCAACCTGTGCAACAACATGCAGTCACCGTAATTGAAAAGACTGAAGTTGATGATGACTATGAATATGCAAGAAAGAATTTGCGTACACTCATCGATAACGGTAAAGATGCTATGGAGAATTTAACCTTTCTTGCAAAAGAAGGAGAATCACCAAGAGCGTATGAAGTCATTGGTCAATTAATTAAAACACTTGCAGAGACAAACAAGGATTTATTAGATTTAGCAAAAAAGAAAAAAGATATTCAACAGGAAAAAGGCGAACAACCAACTCATGTCACCAATGCATTATTTGTTGGAAGTACCGCAGAATTACAAAAACTGATCAAAAAAAATTAGTGGGTTTATCATTTAAATGACTGCAAAAACTAAAACCTATCTTGGCAATGCTAATCTTAAAGCGGTTGGTGTAGACCTTGAATTTACTGAAGAACAAATTCAAGAGTACATCAAGTGTGCGAATGATTACATTCATTTTATTGAAACCTACTGCAAAATTGTGACATTAGACAATGGCCTACAACCATTTAAACTCTACGAATGTCAAAAGAAAAAACTTCAAATAATTCACAGCAATCGCAAAGTGATTCTGATGGAGGGGCGCCAGCAGGGCAAGACTACCACCTCTGCGGCGTATATCCTTTGGTATACCCTTTTCCAGGAAAGCAAGACAGTTGCGATACTTGCAAACAAGGCTACTGCCGCAAGAGAGGTTTTATATCGTTATCAACTGATGTATGAAAATTTACCTATCTGGTTGCAACAAGGCGTTAGCACTTGGAATAAAGGAGACATTGCACTCGAAAACGGTGCCATTGTTTTCACTGCCGCCACAAGTCGAGCAGGTATTCGCGGTAAGTCAGTTAACTTATTGTATGTTGATGAGACTGCAATTATTCCGAATAATTTAGCAGAAGAATTCTTTACCGCAGTCTATCCTACGATTTCTGCTGGTGAAACAACAAAGATTCTATTGTCTTCAACCCCACTAGGTTACAATCACTTTTGGAAATTCTGGACCGATGCAGAAAAAGGCGCAAATGGATTTGTTCCATTGTTTATACCTTATTCTGAAATTCCAGATCGCGATGCAAAGTGGGCTGAAGAGCAAAGAAAACTTCTTGGTGAACTACGATTCAATCAAGAAGTTTTGTGCAACTTCTTGGGTTCAAGTCTTACACTTATCGCCGCAGAAGTCATTGGACAACTATCTCCAGATTCTCCAATCTACAGTAAAGATGGACTTGATATTTTTGAAAAAGCAGAAAAAAATAGAACATATGTGATTGTTGCAGACACTTCAAGAGGCGTCGAAGGCGACTATTCGGCATTCAGTATTATTGATGTAACAGAAATGCCTTATAAACAAGTTGGTAAGTACCGCGACAATAAAATCAGTCCATTGCTCTATCCTTCAGTCATTTACAAAGTTGCAAAAGAATTCAACGAAGCATATGTATTGGTAGAAATCAATACTTCCGAACAAGTTGCAGAAATTCTCTACAATGAATACGAATATGAAAACATTGTTTTTGTAAATAGAACTACAAATGGTCAAATCGTTTCTGGTGGATTTGGTGGAGGTAAAACTCAATTGGGTGTTATAACCGATAAAAAAGTTAAAAGAATTGGCTGTTCAAACTTTAAATCATTGGTCGAAGAAAGAAAATTACTCATTCGAGATGCAGACACCATCTCTGAAATATCCACATTCATACAAAGAAGAAATAGTTATGGTGCTGATGAAGGCTATCATGATGATTTAGTCATGCCTTTGGTTTTATTTTCTTGGTTAACGACAAATCCGTATTTCAAGGATTTGACAAATATAAATATAAGAAAAGAATTATATGAAAAGCGTATACAAAATATTGAGGAAGAATTGACGCCATTTGGTATTATCGATGATGGTCATGATGATTCATCTTTCATTGATTCAAATGGTCAAACATGGGAACATGAAAATTCGTTTTTTTATAAATAAAACAAGAATAATGAATGAACACTTTTAAGTGAAAGACATGAAAGAAAGAGATATAACATCTTAAAAATCAAGGAGAAAAAGAATGGCAATCAATTTAATCTCACCAGGAATCAAGATTACTGAACAGGATCAGGTCGCAAGTATTCCTGCTTCCGGCGCTACCGTAGGTGCGACAGTTGGTATGTTTAGATGGGGTCCAGTTGAGAAAGCAACATTGGTGACAAGCGAAACTGAATTGGTTAGTCAGTTCGGTGCACCAAACGCAATTCATATCGTGACTGGGAAACAGATCGGAAGAGCACACGTCTGAACTCCAGTCACCGGCTATGATCTCGTATGCCGTCTTCTGCTTGAAAAAAAAAA
>OGWD01000051.1_pt1 | contig 13326 bp, 31 predicted proteins | sample 1575981 | NCBI WGS metagenome assembly OGWD01 (sample SAMN07581555, study PRJEB24739) | freshwater metagenome | place: Singapore | collected 2015-04
GTTTCCCAGTCACGATACAATGCCCTGATGGCACCGAAACTACTATCGAATGTGCTGATGACCAGTACATTCTTGAAGCAGCAGAAGAGGCAGGTGTTGACCTTCCTTCATCGTGTAAAGCAGGCGCTTGTTCTGCTTGTGCTGGCAAACTTATCTCTGGCACCGTTGACAACGAAGAACAGTCGTTCCTTGATGATGACCAACAAGCAGAAGGTTGGGTTCTCACTTGCGTTGCATATCCCACTAGTGATTGTGTGATTCTCACCGAACAGGAAGAGAACCTGTGAGCACTGCTGGAATGCTGGGGCAGTTTGCAATTGCTCTTGAAACACTTGGGTGGGATGCTAATGATGACATCTCAGTTGAAATTGGTGGAGTAGCAGTAACAGGAACTGCAACTAGTCCAAATGCAAATCCAAAATGGGCAAAACCATTTGGAACAGTATCTTATCAAAACGATGCTTTCATCGTAATTAAAAACAAATCAAGGAACCCAGTTGTTCCTTCACAACCAAATCCTGAACTTAAACAACAACACCCTTATAATGGAACACTCTCTAGTTGAACTGCTGACTTACTATGTAATTGTTGCTGCTCTCTTTATTGGAGCACCAGCAGTATTCTTTACAATTGCCTTTATGCCTGCCTTGATGAATACCAAGGGCGCAGTTGTTGGTTACAAAATTCACCGCGATTATGGTGACACTTCAATCTACTCTAACGTAAAATAAGGAGAAACAAAATGAAATTTGGATGGACTGAACAAAATGAGCGTCTTAACGGAAGACTTGCGATGCTTGGATTCGTAATTGCTGTAGGTACTTATCTCACCACTGGGCAAATTATTCCCGGCGTGTTCTGATGGAAGTTAAAATGCGTAAGGAACAATATCAAATTCCTCAAGTCGAATTTGTATTCCGTGAGAATGGTGAGTTTGTAACCCGTACATCTGCAGAACTTTTCGATGGGAAGCGTGTGGTCTTGTTTAGCTTGCCTGGTGCTTTCACTCCTACTTGCAGTGCCTATCAGCTACCTGGATTCGAAGAGAAATATGAAGACTTTATTAGTAGTGGCATCGACGCTATTTACTGCATCTCTGTTAATGATGGGTTTGTGATGAATGCCTGGGTACAAGACCAGAATATTGAGAAAGTAAAACTCATTCCAGACGGCAATGCATATTTCACACGTTCTATGGGTATGCTCGTCAATAAGTCTAACCTTGGTTTCGGTGATCGCTCTTGGCGTTATGCTATGGTCGTGGATAACGGAATCATCGAGAAACTATTCGTTGAGGAGGGGCAACGGGACAATGCCGACACCGACCCTTATGAAGCGACTACTCCAGAGAATGTTTTTGAATATGTAACTTCAACTGTAAAAGTTGGTGCAACTGTCTGAATTTTAAAATCGAAATATAACTATGAGCGTCCGAAAGGACGCTTTTTTAATAAATATCTCAGTGTTTAGAGTAATATCCAATGACCCTAGATCTTCATAACTTTTTTAAATTTTATGATGAGAAAAACGATAATCATGTAGCAGCAGTTCAATGGTTAGAAGATAACCTACCTGCTCAATTCTTAGATGACTCAGAGACCGATTGGATTGGTATTTTCAGAACTAAACCACCAACTCCAGAAGTACTCGCAGTTCCATACTTTAATCAAGTAGATAACTACAGAGATGCACATAGAACTTGTAACAGTTCATCGTGTGCCATGTGCCTTGCTTTCCTCAAGCCAGGTAGCATTAAAGGCGACGATGAGTATGTCAAGAAAGTATTTGCGATTGGCGATACTACTGACCATGCGGTACAGACGAAAGTTCTGGCAGGTTATGGAGTTAAGTCACACTTTAGTTACAATCTTTCTTTTGCTGACGTTGATAAAAGTCTTGACGCTGGGAAACCTGTCGTTATTGGTATTCTCCACAGGGGTTCTCTTTCTGCACCTACTGGTGGGCACATGTGTGTTGTAATTGGTAAGACACCAGATGGAAAGGGTTATTATGTGAATGATCCTTATGGTTCATTGAATGACAATTATACTGGTCCAGTTACAAATGGTAAAAAGACTGTCTATACAAAAGCAGTCCTTAAGCACCGTTGGTGCCCAGGAGGCAACGATGGCTGGGGAAGAATCTTCGATTAATTTTAAGAGAAAGATGCTTAAGATCATTAAGGATCTGACTAATAACGGTAGACACGTAGAAGCAAATCAACTTTATCAAAAATACTTCGGAGGTAACAATGGCAAGAGTTGACCTACACAATTTCTTTCAGTTCTATGATGAAAGAAACCCCAACCACGTCAAAGCTGTACAATGGTTAGAAGATAATCTTCCTGTTAAGTTCCTTGAGGACAATGTAGACTGGGCGGAGATTTATAGGGGAAAAAAGACTAGTGCTGCGGCAGTAACTCCATCTGCTGCAGCTCCTGTAACAGGTGGTGATGATGTCCCACAAATGGGAATCAAATTAATTAAAGAGTTTGAAGGATGCCATCTGAAGGCATACCCTGATCCTCTGACTGGCGGACTCCCAATCACTATTGGTTGGGGTTCGACTCGTAAGAAAGATGGTTCAGCATTTAAACTTGGTGATACTCTGACTCAACAAGAGGCAGATGAACTTTTAATTGAGCAGTGTAAGAATGAGTTCCTTCCTGCACTCCGTAAAATCCCACATTGGAATGAAATGTCGGATGGAAAAAGAGGCGCTCTGCTCAGCTTTGCTTATAATCTTGGTGCCGGTTTTTACGGTGGTGATAACTTTAATACTATTACTAAACGCCTGAAGAATAAAGAGTGGGATTTAGTTCCCGATGCGCTTTATCTCTACAGAAATCCTGGTTCAAATGTAGAAGCAGGTCTTGCTCGTAGAAGAAAAGCAGAAGGTGAATCTTGGAAAAAAGGTTAACTTCACACTAAGGACAAATGGAAAACGACAAGAAAGGTAAATGTATGAGTACTGTTATTCGTATTGCGATCTTGGGTTGGTCCGCTGCTCTTCTCACTGCTAGTTATGCTGGTGCTCTATCTAAAATGGATCCCACCTTTATTGCAACTGTATTCACTGCATCTGCTGCCACATTTGGTATTAATACGATGAAGAAAGGTGGTGATGATGATGAGAAAAAAGAAGAACCACGTAGAGAAGAAGTTGTAGAAACTCTTCCCGAACCCCCTTCTTCAGAAGAAACTGCTCCAGAAATAACTGCATCTCTTGAAGAAAGAGTTGAAGTTCTTGAAGGTCAAGTACAACCACGCACAGGTGGAGCATAATGGCAAAGTCCGCAAACAAAAATAAAAAAGGCGGAGCAGGTTCTGCTAATAACAAAAAGCAGAACTCTGGTAATGCAAATGCAAACAAGGCAAAAAATGGTGGCAAGAAAAAATGAGGTATTATGCCAAGAGAATGGAACACTCCAATTCGGGAGCCTTGGAATCCTGTAATTAAGAAGTGTCTGGATGCTGTCGATGAACATATGCGACAGCATCTCAAGACAGGTGATGAGTGGCACCTTTCTCAAGCAGAAACCTTAAGAAAATATGTGAAAGACCTAAAAGTATGGATACATAAAGAAGAAGGAATGTGGAATGAATGAAAAAACTTCTTACAGCAATCGGATTATCATTGACTCTGGTTACTCCGTTATCTGCTAATACAATTGTGAAAAAACAACCCACTGTTGCTCCATATAGTTTGGCAGCGATGGGTTGTATGATTTTATTGGAATGCACTGAGGGTGTAGAAAAACTCACTGCAGATTCTGCACTTATCAAAGGAAAAGAGTTTGATGCGTTCAGAGAAGAAATACAAAAGATTCTTGCTGGACTTGATAAACTTGGAGTTCCTGTTTATGTTGGTCCTCCAAGATATTTTACACCAAGAACTGTTGGTCTGTATAAACCAGAGTATAATAGGTTTTATATTAATGAAAGTCTTCTTCAAGATCCTAGAGAATTTTTAGGAACATTACGTCACGAAGGATGGCATGTTGTTCAAGATTGTATGGGTGGTGGACTACAAACATCCTTTATGGCACAAGTTCATCAGGACTCTGAAATACCCTCTTGGATTATGAAGAGTACAAGACTCGCTTATGAATCAATGGGTATGAGTCGTGCGATTCCTTGGGAGTCTGATGCAAATTGGGCAGAAGAACAGTCAAATCAAACCGCTAAGCACATTGAAATGTGTGCTAAAGGTCCATTGTGGGAGCAGATAAGACCAACTCCAATGACGATGGAATGGTTAATTGGATGTGGATGGATGAAACCACAAGAAGGATACAAAGAATATTTCCCAAATAAGAAAGCAGACTATTGTGTAGAGGGTAAATACTGATGCCCGAAGAATTTCCTTGGGGAGTTTTGATAATATTGGGATGTGGTCTTGCTTTTACGGGATATATAATTTACTACATATTACGATTAGCATTTGAGGAAATGAAAGATGAAACACCTAAGTCTGATACTGTCCCTGACGAGTCTGAGCATTAGTGCTGCGATTGGTGTAGGAGCATATGTTACCTATCAAAAAGCACAGAAGATTCTTGATAACCCAGAAGAGTTTGTTGGTGCTGTTGTAGAGAAGCAGGTCAATAAAGCATTTGAGAAATTACCTATTCCCAAACTAAATACTGGGAACATTAAGTTTCCTTTCTGATGGATAATAAAGACCCATACATATATCGTATACGCTCAATCCATAAGGTAGTCGATGGGGACACTATTGACGCTGATATTGATCTGGGTTTTGATATTTCCCTTACTAAGCGAATTCGTCTTGCGGGTGTTGATACGCCTGAATCGAGGACTGCAGACGCAAACGAGAAAAAATATGGACTCGAATCAAAAGAGTGGTTGAAGAAAAAAGTAGAGGGTGCGAAAAACATTCTGATTAAAACAGAACTTCCGGATTCTACGGAGAAGTATGGTAGAATCATAGGGCATCTGTTTATCAACGACCAAGACACATCACTCAACGACCAGATGATTGTTGAGGGTTATGCTTGGGAATACGATGGCGGAACCAAGCAGAAGAACTTTGCTGAACTGGATGCAAAGCGTAAGAAGTAATCACTTCTCGTGAAACTCTTTATACTGCCTTTGTTTATCTTTCTTCTGTTCTTTCTTGAGTAACTTATTAACTTTCTTTAGAGACTGACTTTTCTCAAAGGCAAAGTATATCTGAGTTTCATATGGGGTAAGATCTCTACTCAAGAGTTTCTTACCCCTTACAAGTATCTGTTGTACAATAGGTTTCATTTTACCTACCATCCATTCCACCAAAGATTTGCCAACAAGAGCCGCAGCAACAGAAGCAGTAGCAGTGGTGCCAGCAAGAATAACCTGCTCTTTAGGTGGGACTGGAACTTCCCCGACGATTGGAACTTCAATGACAGGCACTCCTAAGTTAGTGTTTTCTGTATTGGTTTCTTTGATGATTTTGTCTTGTATAGATTCTTGAGGAATCTGAACCTGGGGAACTATTGGTTGACTATCAGGTAGTCCTCTAGTTTTTTCTTCCTTTTCCTCTTCTTGTTTCTTTTGTTCTGCTCTTACGGCAGCATCAAACTCTTCTTGAGTTGGTACATCAATAACTGGATAGTTGAGAGATGGATCGGGTATATTGATAATTGGTAGAGCAAGTCCGTGTGTGACTGAGCGTTCTGCTCTTCTTGTAACAGGAGGTTCTATCGTAGGAATGATTGGTGGTCCGTCAATTTTTACGGACGATGGACTGATTATTTTTATTTCCATTGACTACATCCTGTACTCTGGGATACTTAACAACTACATCAGCACATATTTTTGCATAGGGACTTTCTGGATGAAATGATATTCCATTCTTCATTGCTTCACCACACTTCAATAGACGAACCAATTCAAAATCAAGTCGTGCCTTGTCTGCCTCCGCCTGTTGCCTGGTTATTTCAGTTCTCACTCTTGCTTTACAGAGTTCCTGAAACGACCCGTCAAGAGGTATAGAGAACCCTGCAGAGAGTCCTCCGTTAAATGAATTGGTTTGATATGTTGTTGGATCCGTACTGCCTGCAAGACTATTGTATCCAAAGGTCTGAAGGTTCAGAGTTGGACCTTGACAAGAAACACCAGAACCATAAGTATTCACAGAAAAAGGACCCTGTAGCACCTGAACTGCCTGGTTGGTGACATTACCAGTCGCAGATGCTGAGGGTCCTGCAATATTCGTATTAGATGGTGCTTCTGCAAATACAGGAGACGCTAAACCGATTATTGTGTGAAGACCGATAATGAATTTGTGGTAGATTCCTCTACCGTTTTGCGATCTATCCATGTTTCTTTCGCAATTCCAGGAGTCAAGTGAGTTTCACTAAACTGGAACGGAGCACCTTGCGTTTGAATTGTATAGTTCGCACCTGGACCAGGACGGGCAGGTATATTGATATTAGTACCAGTGACAGTATAAGATGTCCCAGTTGTATATTCTATTTGTTTGATAACTTCAACCACCTCAGTGCGAGTTTTGGTCTCAGAAGTAATTGTGCCACTCGTAAAGTTGGGAGTGACTGGGCCAGCATAGCAGGGAGATATAAGTCCCGCTGCTGCTAGCAAAACGGGAGTTATGTGTTTCACTTGAATACGCTTAACTCAACGGTTCTTTGTGCTGTACCAGTGCTTCCAGGACCACCAGCAGTGATGGTAGGAACACCAGTTGGACTCAGAGTTCCTGCAAGAGAACCTGCAGAACCACCTAACTGAGTAGTAGAGTCGCTATAAAGGTTGGGAGCAGCAATTGTTCCAGAAGCTGCCGACTGAGAGGTGACAACTGTATCAGCAGTAATTGAGGATTCACTGAAAGAAAATGCTGAACCATTGGTATTGATTGCATAAGAACCAGCGGAACCAACTCCACCAAGAGTTGTTACGTTGATATTTGTACCAGAGACGGCATACTGTCCACCGACTCTAGTTGATTGTACCGCTGCACCCTGAACGCCGAGTTGAACTGAATCAACTATTTTGTGTGTAATTTCACCAGCAAAAACAGGAGTGGTAAAGAATAACGAAAAGGCTAAGATTAGTCTTTTCATTTTCTGCTATAATAGACACTGCAAGTATTTAGCAAATTGTCCCCATTTGGGAGGGTTGACACGGATAGCAAACCGTAGTATGATAAATAGGTAAACAAATGTTACGAAACGCACAGTTCTTGTAACATTGTTAGACACCCGTTAACCGAGACCTATGGGTGTATAAATTACGTCTCTCATATCCCCGCTGAGGGTGCGGGGAGCATAGTAACACCACCATTTCCCTGATGGTCTTACTTTTCTTTTAAAGACAATGACTGCTTCAATCGCTCAACAACGACAATCGAATACTTGGGAACAATTCTGCAGCTGGATCACCAGCACCGACAACCGCCTCTATGTGGGTTGGTTCGGCGTTCTGATGATTCCTTGCCTGCTTGCTGCAACAATCTGCTTCATCGTTGCATTCATCGCTGCTCCTCCTGTGGACATCGATGGTATCCGTGAACCCGTTGCTGGTTCACTCATGTACGGAAACAACATCATCTCTGGTGCTGTGATTCCTTCGTCCAACGCAATTGGACTGCACTTTTACCCCATCTGGGAAGCTGCTTCCCTAGATGAGTGGCTTTACAACGGTGGACCTTTCCAACTGGTTGTGTTCCACTTCCTCATCGGCATCTATGCTTATATGGGTCGTGAGTGGGAACTTTCCTATCGTCTTGGAATGCGTCCTTGGATCTGTGTTGCTTACTCTGCACCTGTTGCTGCCGCAAGCGCAGTGTTCCTGGTGTATCCTTTTGGTCAGGGTTCCTTCTCTGATGCGATGCCTCTGGGTATCTCTGGTACTTTCAACTACATGCTTGTGTTCCAGGCAGAGCACAACATCCTGATGCACCCCTTCCACATGCTTGGTGTGGCTGGTGTGTTCGGTGGTTCTCTGTTCAGTGCAATGCACGGTTCTCTGGTTACTTCCTCGCTGGTTCGTGAAACCACTGAGCAAGAGTCTCAGAACTACGGTTACAAGTTTGGTCAAGAAGAAGAGACTTATAACATCGTTGCTGCTCACGGTTATTTCGGACGCCTTATTTTCCAATATGCTTCCTTTAATAACTCCCGTTCGCTGCACTTCTTCCTTGCTGCCTGGCCTGTTGTAGGCATCTGGTTCACCGCTCTGGGTGTGTCCACGATGGCTTTCAACCTCAACGGTTTCAACTTCAACCAGTCAGTTATCGACTCACAGGGTCGTGTGCTGAACACCTGGGCTGATGTTCTGAACCGCGCTGGTCTTGGGATGGAGGTAATGCACGAAAGAAACGCACATAATTTCCCACTTGATCTTGCTGCTGCTGAGTCAACTCCTGTTGCTCTCACTGCACCTGCAATCGGTTGATATAACAACCAATATTCACTGGGGATCTTCGGATCCCCTTTTCTTTTCTATGGAGGAATAAATGGTTTCATCTACACTTTCACAACCCGTTTCGCAGAGAGGATGGTTTGATGTCTTGGACGACTGGCTTAAGAGAGACCGTTTCGTTTTTGTTGGCTGGTCTGGACTTCTTCTTTTTCCCACAGCTTATCTTGCTCTTGGTGGTTGGCTTACTGGGACAACTTTCGTTACGAGTTGGTACACTCATGGTCTTGCATCCAGCTATCTTGAGGGTGCAAACTTTCTTACTGCGGCAGTTAGTACTCCAGCAGATTCTATGGGTCATTCTCTTCTTCTTCTCTGGGGTCCTGAGGCTCAGGGAGATATCGTCCGCTGGTTCCAACTTGGGGGACTCTGGACTTTTGTGGCGCTCCACGGCGCCTTTAGTCTGATTGGATTTATGCTTCGCCAGTTTGAGATTGCCCGTCTTGTAGGCATCCGTCCTTATAACGCAATCGCATTCTCTGGTCCTATCGCTGTGTTCGTCAGCGTGTTCCTGATGTATCCTCTGGGTCAATCCAGTTGGTTCTTCGCACCTTCCTTTGGTGTTGCTGCTATCTTCAGGTTCCTTCTGTTCCTTCAGGGTTTCCACAACTGGACTCTCAACCCCTTCCATATGATGGGAGTTGCTGGTATACTGGGAGGAGCACTGCTCTGTGCAATTCACGGAGCAACTGTAGAAAACACTCTATTTGAGGACAGTGACCAAGCGAATACTTTTAAAGCATTTGAACCGACTCAAGAGGAAGAGACGTATTCTATGGTTACGGCTAACAGATTCTGGTCTCAGATCTTTGGTATTGCTTTTAGTAATAAACGTTGGTTGCACTTTTTTATGCTTTTCGTTCCAGTTATGGGCCTCTGGACTTCTTCTATTGGCATCATCGGTCTTGCTCTTAACTTACGTGCCTACGACTTTGTATCTCAGGAAGTTAGAGCGGCAGAAGATCCGGAGTTTGAAACTTTCTACACGAAGAATATCCTCCTTAATGAGGGACTTAGAGCGTGGATGGCACCAGTAGACCAACCACACGAACAGTTTGTTTTCCCAGAAGAAGTACTTCCTCGTGGAAATGCTCTTTGATTAAGATATAATACCTAACGAAAAGGCAAAAAAAATAAATAAAGGAGTTCCACAAGAACTCCTTTTTTATGCTCCTCATTCTAGTCCTTTTTCAACTCCTTGGACTTCTTATGTTTATATTATCCATTACTCAAGATCTCTAAAATAAATACTCATATGTCGCAAGCACTTATGAGACCTCTCCAGTCGCCTCAGGATTACTTGTTCAATCTACAAGCAACAAGTCAATCAGAAGCAAAACGATTATGGAGAAGTCAAATAAAAGAAAGTTGGAATCATAAATGTGCTTATTGTGATTCGGAAGAAGATTTAACTTTGGATCATGTTATCCCCCAATCAAAAGGTGGACTAGATATTACAAGAAACGTAGTGTGTTGTTGCAAATCTTGCAATCAATCCAAAGGACATGAACACTGGAAGTTGTGGTATGTTCAACAAGACTTTTATTGTGAGAATAAATTTTATACAATAGAAGAGTGGATGAAACCACCAAAACCAACTAATCTCTATGCATATCGTCCAAGAAAAAACATTGTGTATTAGGACAGTTATACATACAACAGTTACTTCATAACAATGAAAAACTTATCGCTTTCTGAAGAACAAATTAAACTTCTTGCAGATGCTCTTTGGATGCGCCAGAGATGTTTTATTGCAGGAGATAAAAGATTTAAAGAATATGGTACAATGTTAGATGAACTCTTAGAAGGAATAGATTATACTCCTAGCAGATATTGATGATTAATACAGAAACACCTTATAAACTTGCAGAAATAATTCGTGACACTTGGCCTGGACTTTACAGAAAACAACAAGAACCTTATAATGAGGAAAATACATTAGAAGATGAACAGGTACAACAGTGAAGATTATTACACAGTAAGAGAAAGAAGAACTCATAAAAAAATTTGTGATTGTGGTAATTTTGAAGATGCGAGAATGATGATGCATCTAGATGGACCAAATCGTGAAATTGTAAAAAATAAAACACTTATGAGTCCAGTCATTGATATTCAAATACCCAAAGCACTTCCTACAAATGAAATAGCAATCAATACAGAACCTTATAAACAACATCAGGAAGAATGGATGGTTGAAAAGATTAATCAATTACCACAAATTAGTCTCCCAGAAGGACAAGGAATTCCAGTTAACGCTAAATAACTTTCAGTTTTATACCAACTATGAAATTTACAGTTTATTCAAAAGACGGTTGCCCATATTGCACAAAAGTTCAACAGGTGCTAGAGTTGGCACAACTACAACATGTAGTTTATAAATTGAATAATGATTTTACACGAGAAGAATTCTATGCAGAATTTGGGGAAGGATCAACCTTTCCTCAAGTAAATGTCGATGATAAGCACATTGGTGGATGCACTGACACTGTTCAGTATCTAAAGGAGCAAAATTTAGTTTAATGGAAAACAGTCTTCACGAAGTTTACAACGATGTAGAAAAAGCAATTGACTATGCTTTTAATGGACAATTTGTTTTAAAATTTTATGATTATCTAAAAGTTCGCGGAACAAAAAGAGTTGACGTTGAAGAGTTTATTGAAAGTGCCACAGCTGACGAAATAAGTAATCTTGTAATGGATCTTGATGATTATCTAGAAGGTGGGTCTGATGAAATTCATAAACAACTTCGTGAGGGATATGGACATATTCCCAAACCACAAGCAAGAAAAATAAGAAATTACCTATATGGTATTCTTGAGGATGCCTGGAGATATAGTCATGACAAGAGACCGGGAAGAAGAAAGAAGCAAACTAAATAAATCAGAATCCCAAATTAATCGGGGTGTTGAGTTATTACTTAGGAATAGAAGGAGGAGAGAATCAAAACCAAAAACTTTTCAAGTGAAGTTTGGTAAAATGATTTCTCTTTTTCGTAGAGAGTTTCATTTCTTTATAGAATTTAACTTTGATATTAGGAAAAAATAAACTCTCTGGAGAAGGAAAATGGAAACAGCATATGTAATAACATTTGTCACGATGTTCACATTGCTCTTTTTTATGGTAGGAGGTATAATTGGATGGTTAACTTACAGACATTTGTTAGAAACAAAACCTCCATATTTGCATCCAGAGTTCTTTGACGAAAATGGGCAGGTGATACCTGACGAAATAGTATCTGTACGCTTTGAAAACGATTACGATTATGACTACGACGAAGACGAAGAAGACAACAACGACTGAAAAACCAATCGAAACTCTTCCAGTAAATCCTTTTGTATTTGAAATTCTAGAATTAGCTTCTAAGCAACGATCAAATGCAAAAAAGATTGAAGTTTTAAAAACTTATGAACACGATTCTTTAAAGACTGTTTTTATTTGGAATTTTGATGAGACTGTAGTTTCTCTTCTTCCAGAAGGTGAAGTACCTTATGGTGATGTAAACGATCAAAATGTTTATTCAGGAACTCTTTCTGAAAATTTGTCTAGAGAAGCAAGGGGTGGAGAGTCTGCGACAGTTCAGGATCTTCAAGGTAGAGGTCGCACATCTCTTCGCAAAGAATATCAAAACCTTTATCACTATGTTCGTGGAGGTAATAATAACCTTTCCACGATTCGCAGAGAAATGATGTTTATTAATCTTCTACAGGGACTTCATCCTAGGGAAGCAGAAGTAATAGTTCTTACAAAGGATAAAAAACTTACCGATAAATACAAGATATCTTTTGAAAATGTCAAGGAGGCTTATCCTGATATCCAATGGGGTGGTCGTTCATGACATCAGCAATAGTAGAGGAAAAGAAAATGGCAGAAAAGAAAACAAGTATTAATAAAGTTCTGCCTCATGAATATGGATGTGAAGTTTTATTGGAAAACACCTCTATTGAGAAAGTAAAAGATCCATCTTTTCCTAATGATGCTTATTTAATTTGGTATCTTGTCGATGATAAAGAATGTATTGATCTCGTAAGAGGAACCAGAGTTCGTATTTTTGACATGTATTATGACAAGTATGGCCCAGATACTATTCAAAAAATTGACTTTGGATATGGAAGAGTAAGTCCCAAACTTTGGGGATATAAACAACCTGAGAAAAAGAAAAGAAAATGAGTGCTGGATTTGGTGGTGTTCCTAACGAAAATAGAACTGGAAAGGACGCTAAAATTACAATTGATTTGGATAACATAGATGTTGTTTTAAGACAATATAAAAAAATTAAAAAATATCAAAAGTCATCTCTGTTTGCCATCAAAACAATGGACGGCACAGAAGAGATTGTTAGTTCATTAATGAAAGAGGCAGAGGAGAATCCATTGTAATGGGAAAACATTACCTACTTAACTTGTATGGGTGCTCTTTTGTCCTTTTGGATGACGAGCGTTGTCTTATAGATTTACTAGAAAATGCAGCAGCTGCAAGTGGTGCTACTGTAGTTCAAACTATTTCAAAAAAGTTTGATCCACAGGGAGTTACGGTAATTTGTTTGTTGTCTGAAAGTCCTATTAGTATTCATACTTGGCCAGAGGAAGGTAAGGCAGCAGTAGATGTTTATACCTGTGGAGATTGCAATCCTAAGATAGGATGTGACATTATTATCCAACAACTTTATGCTCAAAATCATACCTTGAGCTATATTGAGCGTTAACTAAATACACTATATCTGGAGATAGTCGAATACAGAATTTAATAGTTCCAGGATTATTACAATTTAATTCTTTAAGCGGAAATAATCTTACAGCAAATAATATAACATTTGTTTCTACTACAGCTATAGAATTTGTGACAACTGGAAGTATGAATATAGCTGGACGCTTATCGTGACTGGGAAAC
>OGWD01000052.1_pt1 | contig 13316 bp, 13 predicted proteins | sample 1575981 | NCBI WGS metagenome assembly OGWD01 (sample SAMN07581555, study PRJEB24739) | freshwater metagenome | place: Singapore | collected 2015-04
GTTTCCCAGTCACGATAGGGCGGTAGTGGTAATACGGTCTTTTAAAAGATGATATTTATACAGATCATTTACAATATTAATTTCGGCTTTTCTTAAAATAGAATTGAAATTAATAAGCTTAAAATTATATTGTATAAAATCTAGCCTTTTTAACATAATAAAGTATAGCTAGCTCTTATTAATTATTCAAGAAATTTTTAGGTGGCCGACCTATCCTAACATTTATAATTCCGTTGTAATAATCCTTTCTTAAAAGCACATTTCTTTCTATTTGTTCTTTTATTTCAAAATATGCCAACTCCCATTTTGATTGGCAGACTTTAATAATTTTAAAAATAAATTTATCTTTACCTAATTTAATAATATCATCATTTAATTCTTGAGAGGAACTAGTATATGTTTTCCAATCCGATTCTTTTATTAAAATTCTTTTATTTTTTTTACCCTTTAAAGGCTGACGCTTAATTTTAGACTGACATTGTTTTTTCCCAATATACTTTTTATTAGTTACAGTATTAGTTATTTCATATATGAATCCGAATGTAGATTCGTTTATAGCGATGTCTTCACTTAGTAGCCAGTGACCTAAATCCATGTAATAATTAAAGTTAAATAGTTAATTTACAACTTCTTTTCCAAGACCGGGCAAGGGACGTCTTTGATAAGGTATTTTTTCTTTTCTTTTCTTTTTACCCATACCTAAAATTTTAGGCACTCTAGCGTCTCCTGGTGCATACGTATCATTAGGCGCACCAGGAAATATCCCCCCGGTGGAACCGGAATCTATGCTTCCAAATACACTATTTGTCCCGCCGGCTATATTGGCTTCTAGTAGAGCTCTAACAAAGGCTTGTTCAAATAAATTAATTGATTTCATTGTAATTTATACTATTATTTAATTAATGCTGCTAGAAGAGTATATAAAAGAATTAGAATCTGATTTAAAGATAGACGAACTGGTTCTAAAAGAATACCAGCTAAAGCTACCCGGCATAAAGCATAAATGGGCAGGCAGATTAATTCGTCACAAGATGGAAATCAACGATTTACGTAGAAAAAAAGAATCTTTAAAAAAAGATCTTATTAATAAAATTCAAGAGCAAAGCCCTGTCAAGCTTGCTTTACCTGTAATTGAAAGAACTGCAGAAAAGCATAGCGAATTAGTTGACTATGATAACAAGATTAAAGAATTAGAACTTATTGTTGAACTTTTGGAAAAATCTGAAAAAACGTTAAGTTCTGCGTCTTACGATTTAAAAAATTTAATTGATATTATCAAACTAGAAACGACATGATAAATTTTTCTTTTGACCCTAAAAAGGGACTGGGCATTCTATCTGGTGATCAATTTGAAGAAATAAGAGAAAACTTCTCTGTTAAAAATGAAGCTGCTTTTTTTGTACGCCGTAGATACGGTAGATTTTTACCTCAAAGGACGTATGCTATAACGCCTGCAGGTAAATTTGAACCCGGGCTTTATTACGAGATAAGAAAATATATTTCTAATAGTCAGTATGTAGGTGAAGTCAAAACCGACAACACATTACTTGATGCTATCAGACCCTCTAAAAACTGGGAGTCAAACCCTCAATTTTCAATAGACATAGTACCCTTAGCTCTGCCATTAAGGGATTATCAGAAAGAAATAGTACAAAAAGCACTTAACATAGGAAGGGGAACTATAGTATTGGCTACCGCAGGTGGTAAAACGCTTACAGCAGCTTCTCTTTTAACTAAGCTATTTTTATTTTATGGTCAAACTTTTAAATGCTTATATATTGTTCCTGATCTCGGCCTAGTGGAGCAGACAACAAACGATTTTAAAAGTTATAATGTTCCGTTTACTGTACAAAAATGGACAGGTAATCAACCTTTAGGTGAAGGTCATTATAATGTTACTGTTGCCAACTTAGGTATTTTACAGAGTAAAAATACTGATTTATCTTGGATAGAAAAAATCGATACATTAATTGTAGATGAAGTTCATAAAATTAGAAAAGGCAATGAAATAAACAAGATAATTAAAGGAATTAAAACCCCGGTAAGGTATGGCTTTACAGGTACAATGCCTGAAAATATGATAGATCAATGGAATATTATAGGTAAGATCGGTCCAGTTATATATGAAAAAAATAGTTATGAATTAAGATTAGAAAATTTTGTAAGTAATGTACAAATACAGATCTTAAAATTACTTTATAAAACTGACCCATTTAAAGATCGTTATATTGATTCGAGTAATCTTTATAGAGAAGAATTAAAGTTTTTAATGCGTAGTGAATTCAGAAATCAAGTTATAGGTAAATTAGTTTGTAAATTAAATAACAACTCTCTCATTTTAGTTGACTTCTTAGAACATGGTGAGACTCTTTATCGTACAATTAAAGCGTTATGCCCAGATAAGCATTGTTATTTTATTAGAGGAGAAGTTGATGTTGCTGATAGAGAAAAAGTTAGAAAGCTAATGGAAGATAGATCTGATGTTGTAGTAGTGGCCATTTCTAAGATATTTTCCACCGGTATTAATATTAAAAATCTCCACTATATTGTTTTTGCATGCGGTGGAAAGGCTAAAATAAAAATAGTTCAGTCTATCGGTAGAGGCCTTCGCTTGCATAAAGATAAAGATAAGCTTATAATATTCGACATAGCCGATGAATTTAAATATAGCTCCGCGCATTTGGACAAAAGAATAATGCTTTATGAAAAAGAAAAAATTAAACACACCATCAAAGAAATACAAGAAAGTTAATACTAAAGTTAAACCTCTTAAGGAGGCTAAAACAATAGATGACAAGGAGGCCATAGAGGCAGATCCTGATCTTAAGAAAATACTAGAAAAAGGTGTATTAGAAGTCCCCGAGGTAACACCTACCGGTAAAAAAATAAAGGCTAAAGATAAAATTCATTATGTAAATAGTAAGGAATTTGAAGAAGAAATTAGGGCATACTATAAGACAGGTAACATTACAATTAAGCTCGGTGAGAGTCTTACAAAAATAGCTAACGGGCTGTCTTACGCACCTAACTTTATCAATTATTCATATAAAGACGACATGATAGGTGATGCTATAGTTAAAATGTTTTCTGCATTAAGAAATAAAAAATTTAAACTCGATACAGGTTTTAGTCCTTTTTCTTATTTTACTACTATTGCGTTTCATGCTTTTATTAATAGAATTAAAAAAGAAAATAAACATCACGCTGTTCTTAATGAGTATCGCGATAAAGTCTATACAGATTTAATGTTAGATCCTGATAAATGCGGTGACGCACATATTTACATTGAACCTTCTCAAGATAACTACAATTCTACTGAGTGAAAAAAAATCCAGAAATAGTTACAAAAACTAGCAAAGTTTGTTGTATTGCCGATCTTCATATTGGCATTCATCAAAACAGTATTTTTTGGCACGAGACTGCTATTAAATGGGCGGAGTGGCTAAAGGTCGAACTAAACAGACAAAGCGTAAAGGACATTTTTATATTAGGAGATTTATACCACTACAGAGATGAAATAGCTGTTAACACTATTCATGTGGTTAACCAGATTTTAAATATATGGTCTGACTTTAATATTGTTATAATAGTTGGAAATCATGACGCCTTTTATAAAGATAGGTCTGATATAAACTCTCTTACTATATTAAACGGATGGAAAAATATTACGGTAATTAGTGAACCGATATCAACAGTTTTATACGGTAAACAAGTTACATTCGTACCTTGGGGTGCAGATATATCAAAATTACCTAATTCTGATGTTATCTTTGGTCATTTTGAAATAGAAACATTTAAGATGAATAGCCATAAGGCTTGTGATCACGGTATTAAATCAGAAAGCCTTTTATCAAAAAGTAATTTGGTTATGACTGGTCATTTTCATTTACGCGATGAACGTAAATATGGCGATAAAACAATTCTTTATGTTGGCAATCCTTTTGAGATGGATTTTGGCGATACCGGCTCAATAAAAGGTTATTATATATTAGATTTAAATAGTCTTTCGTATAATTTTTTTGAGAATGAATTATCACCAAAACATAAAAAAATATCTATTACCGATCTCGTAACATTAAAGTCGTTAAGCGCTACAGAAGTGAAAGATGCTGTAAGTAATAATATTGTTAAGCTAGTTATAGATAAAAAAGTTACTAGTGATAATATTGATATACTCTTGCAGAAAATCTCTGCTTATAAGCCGTTTAATTTATCAGTAGATTATTCGCTTTATAATGACAGTATAACTATAAATGAAGAGCAAGCTTATGATTTATCTGGTGTAGATATGGGTAAAGCTATAGAAGAGTTTGTTACGCTTTTAGATATTGATAAAAAGGCAGAAGTATCGCGTTATTGTATAGATTTGTATAAAAGGGCACACAGTACATGAAAAATATTATTTTTAATAAAATAAGCATTAAGAACTTTTTATCGGTTGGAAATGCTCCGGTAATAATAGACTTTAAGCGAGGGCTCCATATTATTACTGGTATTAATAAAGATAAAGAAGATAGAAGAAACGGCGTTGGTAAATCTACAATTGCTGACGCTATTTATTTTTCTGTATTTGGCGAGACGCTTCGCGATCTTAAGAAAGAAAACATCATTAATAATGTAAATAGAAAAAGCTGTGAAGTTATTCTTGATGCTACAATTAGCAATTTAGACCAAAAAGAAGAAATACAAATTATACGTACAATTGAACCTTCTAAATGCTTTGTTTACGTAAACGGGGAGGACAAAACACGAGACAGCATTGCAAATACAAATGCATTTTTAATGAATAAGTTTAATTGTACACCAGAAATATTTCAAAATTGCGTTATTATGACCATAAACAATACTATTCCGTTTATGGCTAAGAAAAAGCAAGAAAAACGCAAATTTATTGAGGATATATTTAACCTTAGTATTTTTGGAGACATGCTCGATTTGCTTAGAGCAGACGTAAGCGATAAGAAAAAGACTTTCGATCTTACTACAGTAAAGCATGATGAAATACAGAAAACTATTTTAACATACCAAAAGCAAAAAGAAAATTCTTCACTTGAAAGACAGAAAAAAAAGGAAAAATATGAATCACGTAAAACTAGTAATGCAAAAGAAATTATTGATATAACAGATCAATTAAAAAAATTTACTTTACCAGATATAGAAAAATTAAAAGAAGATATTACACTACAGCAGCAAAATAGTGAAAAAATAGATAAAAAGCTACAAGAGACGAGGCATACTATTTCTGAAAGTTCCACCCTAATAACACAGATTAATAAAAAAATAGCATCTGTCGGTACAGATAAAGATGTATGTCCTACTTGTTTAAGATCAATTGAAGACGTCGATCGTAATCATATTAAGTTAGAAAAAAAGAAACTTCTTACAGAAATAGAAACACACGAAGATAAAATAGCCAAATATAAAGAAGAAGAAAAGCAATTTATAACTGCACAAAACAAGCTCGATATCAAGATTCAAAAAATTCGCGATGAAGTCAGCTCTTATAAAGCCAAACTTTCACAGAAAAAAGCTTTAGAAGACAGATTAACCCAACTTAACCAATGGCAAAAAGAACTAGAGCAAGATTTAAAAGATGTGGATAGTGACTCTAATGCGTTTGATAAGCTTATTGATGAACAGAGTTCTCGCCTTAATACCGTAAAACAAGAAATAGAAGAAATAAAAGATGCACTAAATATCCTTGATATAGTCAAGTTTGTTGTATCTGAGGAAGGCGTTAAATCATATATAGTTAAAAAGATTCTCTTACTGTTTAATAGCAAGTTAGCGTATTATCTTAAGAAAATGGATGCTAACTGCACATGTACATTTAATGAATATTTTGAAGAGGAAATATTTGATAATAAAGGTAAGCAATGTTCTTATTTTAATTTTAGTGGAGCAGAGCGTAAAAATATAGATTTAGCCTGCTTGTTTACATTTATAGATATTAGAAGATTGCAAGGAGATGTATCATTTAATTTTAGTATATATGATGAACTGTTTGATTCTAGCCTAGACGAAAAAGGTGTTGAGCTGGTTATTAATATTTTAAAAGAACGAGTAGAGAAGTATAATGAATGTATTATGGTAATTAGTCATAGAAAAGAGAGTATAAAAGCAGCTACTGGTGATATTATCTTTTTAGAAAAGAATAATGGTATAACAAAACGAGTTGATTATAAAGAGTATAATAGTTAATATAGTATATGTTTATTCCTGGTAATAGCCCGTTTGCATCGCCTTTTACACAACCTTTTTCATCACCTTTTGGCGGAGCTACTAGCAATACACAGCCCACAAACGACATCCTTAGGCCGCCTGAATTAGATCTTTCAAGGTCTTTAAATTATTATGCTGATTATAGCGGGTGTGGGTTTTGGAGAATGATTTGGCCAGAACATGTTCTTAACGCGCATCAAAAACTAGTAGTACATGGTAGTACAGTAATGTGTTTTGATCCAAACTATTTTAGGGGGGTAAAAACTGTTAGAATACAGAGACAAGCGACGCCTAACCAGTTACAATTTGTAAAGTTCTTAAAAGACCTAAGTACAAAAGCTAAGTTTAGAATTGTTTATGAAATTGATGATTTAGTTTTTGCAGAGGACATTCCGGAATATAATAAATTTAAACCCGCTTTTACTGACCCTTCAATTCGTGAAACCGCTCAAAATATTATGGAGCTATGTGATGAAATAACCGTTACATGTAATTTTATGAAGGAATATTATTTAGGTAAAACAAAAAATAAGAATGTAACTGTTATACCTAACTTTCCTCCTAAGTTCTGGATGGGTAATTACTATAATGAAAAAAGACTTTCTGAAAATTATGATGCAAATAAAGCTCGCCCTCGTATACTCTATGCAGGGTCAGGAGCTCATTTCGACGTGGATAATAGAGTAAATCAGAATGATGATTTTGCGCACGTCATAGAAGCAATAATTAAAACTAGATTTAAATATCGCTGGGTTTTCTTAGGAGCATTTCCATTGCCCTTAAGACCTTATGTTGCTAACGGCGACTTAGAATTTCATACTTGGCAGCACTTATACCATTATCCGGAAAAAATTTATAATCTTAGAGTTAATATGATGGTTGCACCTCTCCAAGATAATACATTTAATAAGGCTAAGAGTGATCTTAAATATATAGAAGCCTGTTGTTATGGTATACCTATTGCATGTCAAGATTTAGTTACTTACGAAAATGCACCTATAAAATTTAAGACAGGAGACGAAATGCTCGCTAAAATAGAAGAAACGTTAGAAAAGAAAGCCAAATACATGAACTTATGTGCTAAGTTTAGAAAAGTCGCTGAAGAGAGATGGCTTGAAAATGATAATAATCTCGATGCATATACCGAACTTTATACGTTGCCTTATGGACACAAGGACCGTAAAATATTAAACAACATAAACGGTCTTACATGAGAAAGTTGTCAAAAAAAGAAATTAGACATTTAGAAAAAGAAGGCAGATTTAGAGATCAGATCGAAATTTGGGTTGATAGACATAATCATAAGCTAGAGTTACTGCGTACGTTTACAAGTCTTGTAGCTGCAACTTGCTCCGCTTTAGTATTATTTAAACTGTTGTTTCACGCGTTTTAATATTGTATTTATTCATTTAGTCATTATAATAGAATTGTGTATAGAAATGTAGCATATTTACCTAAAAGCCAGTTAATGAGGCTTTTTACTTGGGATGATAAAGGAAATAGGGTTGCCTTAGATACAACATTTGAACCTTATATCTACCTTGAAACTAACAATCACCCAGACAGTACAAGCATCTTTAATACTAAGCTAAAGAAAAAGAAATTTCGCAATCAAGCTGATAGAGCTCATTATTTAAGAGACAATCAGGTAAATCGAGTTTTCGAGAATTTAAACATACAGCAACAATTTCTTATTGATAATTTTTGGGAGCAAAATGAAAAGGAGGAATTTAATAGCAACCCTATACGCGTTTTATTTATAGATATTGAGACGTATAGTCCTGACGAGTTCCCTGTACCCGACAACCCTAATCATCCTATTAACATTATTACAGTTTACGATACTCTTAAAAATAAATTTATATCTTGGGGGCTCAAGCATTATGATGTTAAAACCGATAACCACATTTACATTTTATGTAAATCAGAAAAAGATTTACTTTCTAAGTTTGTTAATTACTTTGTATCAGATTACCCAGATATTCTATCCGGATGGAATAGTGAGTTTTTCGATGTACCTTATATTATAAATAGAATTACACGTATTTTAGGAGAAGACGAAACAAAAAGACTCTCGCCAGTAGGCTACATTCGCCCTATTGCGTTTAAAGGTAAGTTCGGTAGGGAGCAAGTAAGATGGCATATTGAGGGTGTATCTTGTGTTGATTATCTTGACATTTATAAAAGATTTTGCCCCCAGCTTAGAGAGTCTTATAAACTCAATTCAATTGCAGAAGTAGAATTAGGAGAAAATAAGGTCGATTACGGCGATACAAATTTAACAGGGCTTGCTGATGAAAATTGGGAATTATTTGTAGACTACAATGTACAAGACGTAAATCTCCTAGTAAGACTTGAAAATAAGCTTCAATATTTAAAGCTCTTAAGGATGATTGCATATGCTGGTCTTACAACGTTTGAAGGAGCTCTCGGCTCACTATCTGTAATTACTGGACTATGTGCTATTAGAGCGAGGTTACGCAACCAGAGAATCCCCACATTTAAAAAAGATGTAATTAATGATGAGCAGAATGCCGGTGCATATGTAGGTGAGCCGCGTAGCGGATTTCAGGAGCATGTTGTTTCGTTTGATGCTAATAGTCTATACCCTAATGTAATGATTACTTTAAATCTTTCACCCGAAACAAAGGTAGGTGTTATAACAGATAAAAACGAAAAAGAAGTAACTATAAGTCATGTAAATGGCCAGTCTTTTACTCTTCCAATGAAGAACTTTTATGATTTTATAAAAAAAGAAGAAATTGCAATATCAAAAGCTAAAGTTTTATTTACTCAAAAATCAAAAGGCATTATACCTGAAACAGTTGATCATTATTATAAAAAGCGTGTAGAGATTAAAAAGCAATTAAAAGCTTTAAAAAGAAAATTATTAACTTTAGAAAAGGGAAGCGAAGAGTATAAGAAAGCCAAAAACTACAGTGATAATCTTAATATTACCCAGCATACTATTAAAATTTTAATTAATACTATATATGGATATTTTGGTAACAAGCATAGTCCTTTAGGTGATGACGAATTAGCAGAATCTATTACTCTTACTGGACAAGCAGTTATTAAAGAATCAAATAGACTTTTAGAAGAGTATATTAAAAATAAAGCAGGTTTAACAGATGAACAAATACAAAAGGATTCACCTATCATTTATAATGACACAGATAGTTCATATGTTTCAATTAAGCATATTGTTAAAAATACCGGAATAAAAATGTTAGACAGTAAGGGTAAGATCACACAAGAATACTATGACACGGTACAGGATATTGAAGATTATTTAAATGAAAATATTATTAAATGGGGTAAAACCGCGCTCGGTTCTACCGACTGTAGATTGAATTTTAAGAGAGAGGCTATAGCAGATGTAGGATTATTTTTACAGAAAAAAAGATACGTATTGCGTGTATTAGACGAAGAGGGCATCCCATGTAACAAATTTAAATATACGGGAGTTGAGGTTGTAAGAACGACGATGCCCACCCCAATAAAACCATATGTTAAAAAAATTATTGAAACAATGTTACTAAGCAGAGATCATGCTACAACTAATAAAATTTTTTATGAAACCTACGAAGCTTTTAAAAGACTTCCTATAGAAGACGTCGCATTTGTAATGGGTATAAAAGGTTATGAAAAATATGCTGCGCAGTGTGATAACTTTAAAACAGTTAAACATATGCCTATACATGTTAAAGCCGCATACTTTTATAATATACTTTTAGATAGGTTTAGTGTTAGTAAAAAATATGAAAAAATCTCTTCCGGAGATAAAGTTAGATACTTCTATGCAAAACAACCTAATAAATTTGGCATATCAGCTATAGGATACAAATACAGTTTTCCTAAAGAATTTAGAGATTGCTTTGAATTAGACTATGAATTGATGTTTGAGAAGATTATTTTTTCTGTTATGGAAAGATTCTATCAAGCAGTAAATTGGAAATTACAGTCACCAGGTAGCCAGGTACAAACTGATTTATTTGAATTATTAAAATAATGTGGATTTTATAATTAAATTGTATAATATAAAAATATGAGCAAAACATCTTTAGTTACTTTTGTAGATCACATTGGCCGTACTATTATGGCCGAGCAGGTAGAATCAGATAAGAATACACTTACTGTAAAGAACCCTGCTATTATTCACGTTCAACCGACTCAAAACGGTCAGCTAAATGTACAGACTATACCTCTTTATTTTAGAGAGTTTGTTAGCGATAAGCAAAAAGACGTAGGTACAGTATGGAAGTTTAATCTTTCTAATATTGTACTCGGTGTAGATATTGAAAACGATAGCCGGTTAATTGAGCAATATCATAAGCTGTTTACTGCGCCTTCCGGTATTATTACTCCTCCGCAAGAGGAAAAAGTAATTAAATTGTTTGACGAATAATTTTTTACTTGTTTTTTCTAAAAGTTCTTTTATACTAGAACTATGAGTAAAGACCTTAATAAAATATTCGCTTCTTTAGATAAATTAAACAGTGAAGCTTCTTTTTTAAACGAAAATGCACTTAGTAAAGTTGATGAGTGGTTTGATACTGGATGCTATGCTCTTAACGCTATACTCGGCGGTAGTTGCCGCGGTGGTGGTGTTCCTAAGGGGAGAATAACAGGGTTTTCCGGTCCTAGTCAAACAGGTAAAACTTTTATTGTAAATAAGATTTTGGCTACCGCTCAAAAGAAAGGCATTACCCCGGTTATATTTGATACTGAAATTGCTATTGATGAAAATAGTACAAAAGGTGTCGGTCTTGACCCAGAAAACGTAAAATACGTTCCAGTTGATACGATTGATCAGTGCCGTAATCAAATTAGTGCATTACTTGATAGTATTATTGAAAATGATGCAAAGGGTAAATTTATTATTAGTATTGACAGCTTAGGTAATCTAGCTTCACAAAAAGAGCTTGATGACGTAGCAAAGGATAAATCTGCAGCAGATATGGGGCTTCGTGCAAAGTCATTGAAGAGTATGTTTCGTACTCTAACCTTTAAAGCTGCTAAGGCCGGTGTTACCATTTTGTTTACTAACCATACTTACGACGACCCAGCTGCAATGTTTCCAAGTCTTGTAAAGAATCAAGCCGGTGGATCGGGACCTGTGTATATGGCTAGTATTCTTGTACAGCTTGCCAAGCGTCATGAAAAGGAAGGCGAAGGAGATTCTATGGATGCTGAGGACAAGAAGTTAGCAGAAGCCAATAAGTACAGCGGTACAACACTCCGTGCACTAACTGTAAAGAATCGCTTTCTTCCTCCGTTTTTAGAGACAGAAATGTATCTTTCTTTTAAGACTGGTCTTAACAAGTATAGCGGTCTTTTAGGTATGGCAGCAGTGAGAGGTATTGTTGAACAAAACGGTGCAACATATACTGTAGGTATTACCAGTGGTAAGTATAAAAAGGGCGATAAACTGGGCTATGCAAAGACTTTTGCTAAAGACCCCGCTTTCTACGAGGAGTTTATTATTCCAGAACTCGACAAGCGCTTAGCAGAGGAATACAAATATAACGTCGATGAAGCGCAAGGCGAAGAAGAACCCGTCGAGTAAAGCTGTAGTTCCTATTTCAGGAGGCATGGACAGTACTGTCCTACTGCATTTAGCTGCAAGCAGGTACGATAAGATAATTGCAGTTACCTATGATTATGGGCAGAAGCACCGTGATAAAGAAATTAACTGTGCGTCATTTCAGATTGAATCGCTTGATATGCCTGTTGACAGTTTGCACATAAAATTACCGTTTTTTAAAGATATTTGTCAGGTTTCCTCACTTCTTAATAACAAGGTTGCAGTTGCTAAGGCTAAGGATGTAATGGGCGATCCGCAGACAGTTAATTATGTTCCGTATAGAAACTTAATGCTTCTCAGTATATCTCTTGCAATAGCAGAAAATTACGGGGCTAGCACTGTTTTTCATGGCGCTGCACAAGCTGATAGCGTTGCAGGGTTCTGGGACGGGAGTGAGGAATTCCTTGAGCAAATTAATAAAGTATCTGCTTTAAACAGAAGAAACAAAATCGTCGTGCAGGCACCATTAATTGATAAATCTAAAGCAGAAATTATTAAACTTGGAGTAAAGCTTGGAGTTAATTTTAGTCAGACTTGGACTTGTTATGAGGGAGAAGAAATTGCTTGCGGTGAATGTACTGCATGCTCTTTGAGGATAAAAGGCTTTATAGATGCGGGGTATATAGACCCATTAAACTATAAAATATCGATACCTTGGGAAAAATATAAGTGTAGAGCTATTAATTAAATTGTGCTATATTTGTCAAATTCGTCAAAGCTTCTTCCGCCTCTATAACCCAATTCACGAGCTAACGCTGTAGGTTCATCTTCTTCTGGATATTCATCCACAGTCTCTACTTCACCAGTACCTTCACCTTCCTGTTTTTCTTTGTACGGTAAATAGCTGTTCTTAAATTTTAATGAATCAATAAAATCTTGTACTAGTTCTTTGTCTTTAGATTTTGAATCATCATAAGCGCTAGTAATTGCATCAATTACAGCATTTCTTAACTCTTTTGAATCATAAACATCATCACCAGAGATATTTATTTCATCAGGTAGCTCATTAAAAATAGGCATCCATTCTCTTATAAATCTAACGTTAGGATTTTTCATAAATACACCAGATTTTGCAGGTGTAACCGGAGCACTTGCAGGAGCCGGTGCAACGTCCCCTGATTTTGATACCGGCTTGTTTTCAATGCCTGCTGTAACTGCTTTTTTAACTTGTATAGGATTAGCAGATGTACCTCCCTCGAGATCAACCTTAACTACGTTCAAAAGATTATCAACAACACGAGCTGTATATTTTGCTTCTGTTCCACCTATTTTAAGTTCACTTTTAATTAATTTTTCTAAATCTGATCTAAATTTCATTTTAGATCCAGGATAATACAAGCTATATTCTTTACCATCAACCATGTGCGATTCTGGTTTAAAAAGCTTAGTTTTTATTGCATTTAACAATTGATTAGCAATATCTGTTTTTGATTTACCTTCACGAGCTGCTGCCTTACCTATGCCATAACCGCCACCCGGACCTCTATCGTGACTGGGAAAGATCGGA
>OGWD01000054.1_pt1 | contig 13188 bp, 6 predicted proteins | sample 1575981 | NCBI WGS metagenome assembly OGWD01 (sample SAMN07581555, study PRJEB24739) | freshwater metagenome | place: Singapore | collected 2015-04
GTTTCCCAGTCACGATAAAGTGGTCAGTATACTGTTGGCCAGGCGTTACATAGCTTGGAAACAAATCTGGCTGGATAGGTACTTTTAAGAAAGTGGTAATTGTACTCATACCTCGGGTATAAGGACTTGTTACAATAAACGGTTTCGAAACTATAGGAAGTCCGAAAGGACCTCCTGGTTTTTTTACGTCTATTTCACAACCTGGTGTTTGAAATGCTACTTTATAAGCAGGAGTACCAGATAATAAGTTAGGAAATGCAGTTGATGCACAAGGCTCTAATGTATCTCTAAAAGTAAAGCCCCATACATAACAACCATTGTTTAACCAAAATACGTCCATTTGTCTGTTATAAGGACGTATTATTGTTCTTCTTAAAAATGCTTCACCGATAATTGAAGTACCTGCAGGTACATATATAGGATTTTTTTCTGTATAATCACCTGCTTCAACTTGAATAGTTGCTTTATTAGTACCGTAAGTATTAAAAACAATTTGACAAGCTTTTTTAATTGTTCTTACTTTTTGTGAAGGATTTAAACCACTATTTAAATCTGAACCGGTTTGACTTACATAAACTGTATTACCATCTGGTCTTTCCCAGATTGATCCTTTAGTAGAGTAAGAATCACCATAAACGGTAAAATTCATACCAGTTACAGAATTTACATAAGGTGAATATTTTTGACCCGCTACGTTTCCGTCTACTATAACATTTGCACCTTTGTCAATAAACAAAGCATCATAACCTCTATCGGGTGCTGCAAATCTTGCAACATCTTGTGGTCCACCCAATCCGTAATTATCATATTGTGCTACAGTAAGGGCAGGTCCTTTACCATAATTAATAACGCTTAAAGCGCTAGTAACCGTTACAATTGTGTCTAAATATGTATTGTCGCCGAATACTGAGAGATTTTTATTAATTGTTGCATTACCGTCTACATATAAATCATTCCCCGCAGAAAGTGTACCGGTAAGATGAAAATCCCCTCTAAATGGTTCAGATGGAGATGCAATAGGGTCATTTGCCGAATCCGGATACCCTATAGATGGTTCAGAATGATGGTTTCTTCTATGCCATTTATTATGAAAGCGCGCGTTTCCAGCCATAAGATTATTTATTAAATCTCATTGGTTAACTTTATTAATTTATAGTAGAAAACGCCTATTTAAAGCTATAGTATTATAAGAAAATTTATTTTTAACCAATTATGTATGATGCTCCTTGAGGTAATGTTATAAACATAATAGGTAAGGCAGTAAAGTTAGCTTTATAATAATACTTTCTTTGGCTTCCTGCTGATGCAAAGGCAAAGAATGTATTGTTTGCTGCAACAGTTGTTTTAATACCAGCTATAGCAACAGTGTTTCCACCGGATACTACGCTTATAGTAATAGTACCTGATTGTTCACCGCCAACTACAATTGAATTAAAGAATAGTCTTGAAGCGGAAATAGGTGGTCCGGGGTTATAGATTAAGTCGTTTAAAGCCCAACCAAATTGAGTAATATCACCTGAGCCACCTGCACCGGGTGGGTTATATTGTTGTTCAGGTATACCTGACAATACGTTCGTTAATACCGGTGGCGGGGTTGGTGTTACTGTGGGCGTGAGTGTTCTGGTTGGTGTTATTGTGGGCGTGAGTGTTCTGGTTGGTGTTATTGTGGGCGTGAGTGTTATGGTTGGTGTTATTGTGGATGTAGGTGTTATGGTTGGTGTTACTGTAAGGGTTTTCGATGGTGTTATGGTCGGTGTTATTGTGGATGTAGGTGTTATGGTTGGTGTTATTGTAAGGGTTTGAGTTGTGGTTCGAGTAGGGGTAGGCGTGGGTGTTGGACATAAATTATAATAAAGCTTTACAGAAGATGAAGTTTTACTTACGTAGTTTACCCATCCATCCAAAGGTAAAATTCTCGTATTTGTAGAATTATTCTCAAATAAGATATTTTCACTACTACTTGTAGTTTTATAGCTGCCTAACCACTTATTTAGCGTAGTATTAAAATAATAATAAAAGGTATAGGGCGGTAGCTGTGCAACATAAGCTCTACCAATTCCTCCGCTTGGTAATATTGCAGTTGTTAGGATATAGGTATAATAATTATTACCACCAGCAGTGCTCAAATAGACAAGACCTTCATATTCGCATACACTACTAGGAGGTGGGGTTGGTGAAGCACCTGGTGTTTGTGTCACGGTTAGCGAAACAGTATTAGTAGGCGTTAATGTTGGTGTTTCAGTAAGAGTAAGAGTAGGTGTATTTGTTGGTGTTACGGAAGGAGTATTAGTAACTGTAGGAGTTGCAGTTGGTGTTTCTGTATTGGTTGGTGTTAGTGTAGGGGTTTTTGTATTAGTCGGGGTTAATGTAGGGGTTAATGTAGGTGTTGATGTCGGTGTAGGCGATCCTATAGGTGAATTTGTAGGTGTAACAGTATTTGACGGCGTATTAGATGGGGTAATTGTAGGTGTTCTTGTAGAAGTTGGTGTAACCGACTCGGTTATAGTTAAAGTCTGAGTTGGCGTTATAGTAGGTGTTAATGTAGGTGTTTCTGTTGGTGTAGGTGTTTCTGTAGGTGTATTTGATGGCGTTGCAGTTGGTGTTCTTGTTAACGTGGGGGTTATAGTTTCGGTTGGCGTTACTGTTACGGTGGGAGTGGCGGTTTCAGTTACTGTTACGGTGGGAGTGGCGGTTTCAGTTACTGTTACTGTGGGGGTCATAGTAACAGTAGGTGTATTTGAAGATGTAGGCTCTGGTGTAGGGGTTACAGTAGGTGTATTTGAAGGTGTAGGCTCTGGTGTAGGGGTTACAGTAGGTGTCTCAGTTGGAGATTCAGTTATTGTTGGTGTATTTGTTGGTGTTACAGTATTAGTAGGTGTATTAGAATTTGTAGGTGTTGGTGATCTAGTTATTGTAGGTGTAACTGTTTCTGTAGGTGTATTTGTTGGTGTAACTGTTTCTGTAGGTGTATTAGATGGGGTGTTTGTAGGTGTTCTAGTATTAGTAGGTGTCATTGTAGGTGTCCTGGTGTTAGTTGGTGTAAAGGTAGGTGTGACAGTATTAGTTGGTGTAAAGGTAGGTGTGACAGTATTAGTAGGTGTATTTGTAGGTGTAGGTTCTGGAGTATCAGTAACTGAAGGTGTTACTGTGGGTGTAAATGTAATAGTTGGTGTTACGGTTGAAGTAGGTGTTGGTGTAGGTGAATCGTTAGGAGTATCTGTAATAGTAGGTGTAATAGTAGGTGTAATAGTAGGTGTAGGTGTTGGTGAGGCATTTGTAGGCGTTATAGTAGCTGTAGGAGTATTAGAAGGTGTATTGGTTGTAGTTTTAGTAGGAGTTGGTGTTTTAGTAGGTGTTCTTGTTACTGTTACGGTAGGTGTAACTGTAGGTGTAACAGAAGGTGTAACGGTGGGCGTTTCGGTAGGTGTAGGTGTTGGTGTTTCGGTAGGTGTAATTGTTGGTGTGATAGTAGGTGTAGGTGTAGGTGCTGAAGGATACACATAAATTCTAAGTTCTGCATCCCTTAAAATACCGCAATCATTAGCTTCAAAGTCTTGTATAAATAATTTCCATTGACCGTTTGCATCAGCTGATGGTAGATAGTAGAGAGTGCTCATTTGGGTAATATATGGCGGAGGCGGACATCCATTACTCAATTCAAATGCAGGTAGTGCAGTGTCTGATTGATAATAGGTATATGGTTTAAAGTACCCGGAGGTATATCCATCCCATTCAGTTGTAGCATCGTCATCAAATATAACATCGGCACTAAGAGCTTGTTGTTCTGTACCTTCACCAAGCTGACCAGCAATTAATGTACAAGCGCTGGTAGGCGATACAAGCAATATACCGACATCGCCGGGGAACTGATGTGAATAATTGATTATTCTAAGAACTACTTTAAAAGTAAAGCTTTCAATACCTGTTACTGTAAATGTAGCGGGGTAATGACTTGCAACCCCTATTGTGTTACCTTGACCGCAAGCAGGGTATGTAGAATTATTAGGTATTAAAATGTCTTTTTGATCCAAGAAAAATTGCAAGTACTCGTAAATTGTATGTGTTACGGTTGGTGTTAATGTTTGTGACGGTGTTATAGTTATTGTCGGAGTCATAGTAGGTGTAAATGTCGGCGTAACTGTATTAGTCGGTGTGTTGGTTAGCGTGTTAGAAGGTGTTATTGTACGAGTAGGTGTACGCGTAGGTGTAGGTGTAATAGTTGGTGTTTCGGTGGGTGTAGGTGTAATAGTTGGTGTTTCGGTGGGTGTAGTTGTAGGGGTAATGGTGGGGGTGGGGGTGGGAATAATAGTTGACGGTAATGGAAAAATAGCTACAAAAATACCTTGATTTTGTACTGGTTGTGGCGGCAATTCCCAAATTGCGCCCCAAGGGCGAGGCTCAGGAAATGAAGTAAATAAAACTGTCTCTTCACCTTCATCAACATTAAGCTCTATTAATTTTGAGGATATCCACGGAGTATTTTCTTCGTCTCCTCTAATTATAAAGTATTGTTTATTTTGAACCAAAGGACCTTCCCAATAATAATAATCGGATGTAGTATATATACCTTTACAAGGATGATTAGCACCTCCAGGTAAAATAACATCAACAAAGCATATATTTGGATCAATCTCTTGTTGACTAAAAAATACTGTTGTAGGAAGACCTTCACTAGCTACATTTGAGAATGAAAAAGGTAAATATGAAAAATTATAAGGATAATATTCACCAGAATTAATAAGTATATCTAATGGTGATTGAAAAAACTGTAGTCCTGGTGTTATTAATATCCATTCATTAAAACCATTATATCTAATAGAAGCACCATTAATAGGAACAGTAGGGTCACATCCACTGCCTTGGGATCGAATATAATATTTAGGCCTTCCATTTGAATCACATATCCTATTATAGAAACCATTTAAACTATTATAAACACCTACCGGCCCATATCCATATAGAGAAGTCTGTACCTGATACGTTCCAAATCCGTTCACATATACACCTAGTTCACCAGGAATTGGGGTTAATGTAGGTGTAGGTGTAGGTGTTCTAGTAGGAGTTCTAGTTTGAGTCGGTGTTTTGGTAGGAGTAAAAGTAGGTGTAATAGTTGGTGTTTTGGTATGCGTAGGGGTTAGTGTAGCGGTAGGTGTGGGTGTAGGTCTAAAAGATATAGAATATATTTCTATACTCTTAACTACAGTAGACGGTCCTAATTTTATATATGGGTACCCAGAATATCTGTTAATACCGCAATCAGAATAATTAAATGAATCTAATACATAATTTGCAAAGGTATCTATTGCACTTACAGAAACAATATTATTTTGTTTTATTATTTTAAGTGTAATATTACCTACACCATTTAAAGCATCAGGAACGCCAGCCATTTGCGAAACAAAAGAGCGGGCATAATACCCTCTATCTTCTTCTAAATTATTTATAAAATCAAAATTTCCACCAGCAAATAACGTATCGTCCCACGACCCAACCTCGTAAGTAAATGTTTGATCACAATCTGGTGTTGATCCAACGTTGCACAGACCGAACCCTGCTTTAAAGTAACTTTCGCTATCTGCTCTTTCAATTATTATATTTGCTTCAAAATCAGTTAAAACTTGATTATCAATAATTCCGACAACCGAATCATCACTTTGACATGCACCTAAATTATCACCTCCTTGTCTTACAATCCCGGTACCGAATGGATACAATACTATATCGTTAGGATTAATCCAGTCAAAATCACCGGGTAATGGATTAAAGTTTCCGTAAAAATAATTTACAGGGTAAGTTCGTTCAGGTATATTATACTGCAATGCAAAAGTGTCTAAATTAGAGGTTGAGGGTCCGGTATAAAGTTCCAGATTTAAAATACAAGGCGTTTGCGTAACGGTAGGTGTCTGTGTTTTTGTTGGTGTAACAGTTGTAGTTATAGTAGGTGTAGGTGAGGGTGTTTCTGTATTAGTAGGTGTAACAGTTTCAGTTACAGTAGGCGTTACAGTATTAGAGGGTGTTATTGTAGGTGTTACAGTAGGTGTGGGTGTGGGGCATATACTATAGCTAATTACGGGTGGTGGATTATTTGCTGAATTTATCGCTTGCCAATTATTTACCGGTGGGTATATCGACACTGTTGTGTTTGTATAAAGAGTTGTAGTAAATGGCGCGTTAACGAAAACTAATCTCCAAATATTATTACTGTCACGGAAAATATAATAGTTAGCATCATTTACATTTTGGTAACCAGCTCTTACTCCAAACCCACCTATTGAATAAGACCCGTATATATAACCTCCATTAGATATTTGTATACCTGCATTACTTGAACAGATATCAAAAGGTTGTGGAGAAATTGTTATTGTAGGTGTTATAGACGGTGTTACTGTCGGTGTTATAGTGATTGAAGGTGTTACTGTTGGTGTTATTGTTCTTGTTACCGTAACGGTTTGTGTAGGTGTAATCGTTATAGTAGGAGTGATTGTTGGAGTTATAGTAATCGTCTTTGTTACTGTAGGTGTTATAGTAATAGTAGGTGTTAAAGTGGTTGTAGGAGTAATAGTAGGTGTTACAGTTGGTGTAATTGTTGGTGTTACAGTATCAGGAGGTGTAGATGTAACAGTAGCTGTCGGTGTTTTTGTGGGTGTGGGGGTTTTAGTAGGTGTTCTAGTTACAGTCGGTGAAACTGTAGGCGAAGGCGTAGGAGAAGCATTTGTAGGTGTGTTAGTTTGTGTAACTGTGGGTGTAACAGTTTCAGAGGGTGTCTCTGTAGGTGTTTTTGTTTGAGTTGGCGTCCTTGTAGGAGTTCTAGTAGGTGTATTAGTAATCGAAGACGTTGGTGTTAACGACTCAGTCACAGACATAGTAGGTGTGGCAAACATTGTTTGAGTTATAGAAGGTGTAAGAGAATTTGTAGGTGTATATGTTGGTGTTACTGTATTTGACGGGGTAAAGGACGGTGTAATACTATTTGTAGGAGTAAAGGTAGGCGTAATACTATTTGTAGGAGTAAAGGTAGGTGTGACAGAAGGTGTTGGAGGAATATAAGTTGCGTCTATTAAAAACCCTTGATCTGAAAGTTTTGTATAACCTGAATTTGTGAAAACGACTATATCGTATATTGCAGCCCCAGTTAAATTTTGAAGATAAAAAAATATTTCGTTAGGGGAAATTACTTCATAATTAAAATATTTGCTTCCTGAAAATCCTGGATTTGAAGAAGATAACAACTCATTACTACTAAAAAAATTTACGTATTCTGTGTTATAATAGTTTTTTGCTATAAAAAGGTCATTTACACTGAGATATACAAAATTTGTATAATTTAAATTATATCCTTTAAACTCAATAACTAATGCATCTTCAACATTAGAATATGTATTATATTTTATATAATTCATTATACTCCTTGTATTATTTATTGGATTTAAAAAGATATTACATCTAAACTATATACATGAGTGCAGGAAAAGGTAGTAAGCCTAGAAGCTGTTTTAGTCAAAAATTTAAACAAAATTTTGACAATATTAACTGGGTGACTAAAGAAAATAAAGAAATTAGAAACTATACAGTAAAAAAGGGAAAGAAGATCTACAAATACCCTTAATTTAATGGCCCAGTAGTCCAACGGCAGAGACAAACGACTTAAAATCGTTCAAGTATCGGTTCGAATCCGATTTGGGCCATTTAACTTGCATAACTATATGCTTCCTTTAAAATAAAATTTATGGATATTGATTATTTTTTAGAACAAATCGAAATGCATAACAGTAGTTATGAATGGATTGTTAGAGAATCAGAAAAAGTTGCGGTTGAACTTAAAATTTTAGATAAACAAAAGAAATTTGATGCTTATAAATATGACACGGTGGTAAAGCGGTTTATGGAACTAGAAGACCGTTTTAAACGAAATAAAAAAGATTATGACGCGGTAGTTGACCAAGTAAGAGCTTATTTTAATGATAAGCATGGAATTGATATTATAGGCTTACTTGATGATCGAATATAATTTGCCTCCGTCGTCTAACTGGTTAAGACCCACGACTTATACTCGTGAAGCTCTAGATTTGGGCGCAATGTTGGTTCGAATCCAACCGGAGGTAGTTTAGACGTGCCTGTAGCTCAATTGTCTAGAGCAGCGCTCTTCTAAAGCGCAGGTTGCAGGTTAGATTCCTGCCAGGCACGCCATATATATATTTTAGGACAGGTGGCAGAGTGGTCTATTGCATCTGACTTGAAATCAGAAGTACCAGCAATGGTACCGTGGGTTCAAATCCTACCCTGTCCGGGCTTTTTTGCTCGGTAGCTCAGCGGTAGAGCGGTCGGCTGTTAACCGATTGGTCGTAGGTTCGAATCCACTTCTGCCCAATTATGGAATATACACTCTATTGTTTATTACTTGATAGAATATTTCAGTTACGCCGGTAATTGCATTGGTATTAGTGCTTTCCCACGGGAAATAATATACTCTACTGTATTGTGAAATAGGACTGGGGCTTGTTGAGAAAAACTGAGTTCCGGATTTAAATATATCACCTGTATCAAAACCATAATATGTAAAGGTTATTGTATCCGGGTGGCTAATAGGAACATTAGGATCCGGTTTAAACCATCTACCGCTTAACCCTAGATTAATATTTGTTACAGAAGTATCTATTGCAGTTAAAGACACAAAATCAACTGCAAAATATTCATATTGCTGTCCGGTGCCTTTTAACTCTCCAGCCCACGATAATGATGGTGATACTGTTAAGAAATTATTAAAGCAAAATCCAACAGGCACGCCATTAAATGCATAGCTGGAAAGGTTGTTAATAGCTAAAGATATATCAGCATCAGATGACCCAGTCCACTCTGCTTTTATAATCATATTTTTTAATGGACCATAAAGATATATTAAAGGTGTAGGGGTTGGTGTGGGTGTTTGAGTACGAGTAATAGTAGGTGTGTTGGTAGGCGTCGGCGTCGGTGTAGGCGGGTTAGTACGCGTAGGTGTAACTGTAGGTGTAAGAGTGGGTGTAGGTGTCGGTGTGGGTGTTTTAGTAGGAGTAGAAGGAAGTTGTGTTTTTGTAGGTGTGGGTGTAGGTATTACCGGTACTACTCTTGAAAGTGAAATTCCTTGATTGACTCTAAAAAGATAAGGGGGCATAATTTATTTAGTTTAAATTTATAGGTAGATCAAGTACCGGTGTGTTAATAATTTCGGACTGAAGTGCGTTTAAAATACTAGATTGAGCTTCATATATAAATCTCAAGCACCTGTTTATAGATCCGGAAGAAACTATTTCATTAGACCCTAAAAATGCAGTCAAGTCTTGGCCGAAAAGAAGCGTATTTATCTCATTGGAAAGAAGATATCTTGTATTTTCAAAAACAACATTACCCCTTACATCTTGTTTTGCAATAAATTTTCCTATTAATTGATCCCTATATCTCATAAGATTGACAATCATTTTAGCAAGAGCTTTATTTATAACCCAATTTTGAAGATATTCATCACCACTAACTTTAATTTGATCAAACGTATATATATCAAAATCTCTAACAGCTAATATGTCATATAAGTTTATATTGTCCCTAAACAACCCTGCTTTACCAGTGACGCCATTTTTACTGAACAACAAAACTATATCGTCTTTATTATCATCTGCAACAGCCATAGATGTTAACAATTCATTAGGAAGGTCGTAATTATATAAATAAAGCAAATATTTACCGATAGTTACATTAATTTTATGAGTATATTTTTTATAAACGTTTTTGTCCGATAATAGATAAAATATCTTATCGTCTACTCTGGACATTACTATTTTCTTAAAGCTTTCACCGTAAAATTTTTCTAAATCAAAAATTTCTTTTACTGTAAAATTGTTATTGTATTTAAATAATTTCTTAGTGGTAAGAACAAAAATATTACCTTCTACGTCATTGGCAATATCAACGCTAGTTTCATTTAATAGGTCTTGAGTTAAGCGATAAGTAAATAACCAATTTAAATCTAAATCGAAAACTTTTACACAGCTATTACCTGCATCTAACACATAAATTTGTTTTTCGTAAATAGTAACACCTACTGGTTTATTAAATTCTACACGCGATGTTTTGCCTCCTAAATTACCTAGCGAGTCGACATAAATTAAGCGCTCTTTTAAAATATTATTATTTCTAAAAAACCCTGTAGCATCATATTTTATGAGCTGATGTCTTTCAGAATCTAGCACAAACAATAAATTATCTTTAACTGCAAATGCTGTTATATTGTTAAATAGCACATTGTAGCCTGTAGATGTGGCTTGGGGCCCGGGGTCTATAAAGTTTAATCTATAAACGCGCTCCCAAACAGTAGTCTCTAAATTAAATTTATAAAAATAAATAGAAGTTTTTTGTGACAACAATGCATAGTTAATGCCGGTATCTTTATTTTTTATAATATACACAGAGCTTGTATTATCTAAACCTGTAGCAGATAGAGTAGGGTTGGTAGATATAGGAATAAATTGAGAAGTGCTTAATCCTTTATGCCAAGTAAATCTAGTTGATGCTGCTGAAATTCCTGCTATTGCAATAGATGTTACAGGAATTACGTTAGATGCAATTAAAGAATTTTTATATAAGAATAGAAAGTTTTTATATAAATGGTTTAATTTTAAATTAATAAGATTTGCAGAAACAGTATCATTAGATTGAATTAATATTTCATTAATATTATAGGGCAGTGAAAGCCGTTCTTCTAAATATCTGTCGTATTCTAAGTTAAAGGAATTAAAAACTGTACTTATATTCATTAGTTTACCCAGTATATTTGGTTTAATTTACTATATGCGGGTGCAGTGTTATTTAAGATTTGAACGATTCGCTGCTCTAACGCATATCTTAAATCTGCATCTTTAATGTTAGTATTTCTAATCATTACATTATATAATGTACTCTTAGACCCCGGTGGATCTATCTTAAAGTATCTTTCAACTTCTTCTAAATAGTTCCTTCTACCACAAGCGATATCAAACTTTAAATTATCTATTCTCATACCTTTCCTAGTATGAAACATTATATCAAAATCAAATAAAGGTTTATTATATAAATAAAAGTTTTTAATATGAAGATCTTTTGTCATATAGCTGTTTTTTTGTTGTAAGTAGGTATAGAGCGGAATACCAAATGAATAGTTAGAAGTCCCTATTAAAAACGGTCTACTAGCTAAATTACTAAATTTATATTTTCTGGGTTTAAATTCTACAAAGTCTTGCATTTGACCATCTACAAACAGGTGCATAAAACCTTCATACGAATCAAACCTAATAGCAAAATTATGATAGCCAGGATCTAGCGCGGATAAATTATAAATTATCTCTGCAGTCTCAGTATCATTAGCATTATAAACATTAACTAATTGGGCTTTAATACTAAAATTTGCACTTGGGTATAATTCATTTACGTAATTGTTTATAAAAGTACTATTTGTATATAGCATGTTGTTTGAGGTCAATATAGTTGTATTAGTTGTTTTTACTACAGTCATATCAGGTAAAACTGTAGTGAACTGTAGTTTTCCAGTTAAATTATTTTTTCTACCAATAACAACTTTTTTAATATACTCACCGCTTTCAAATTGAGCTACAGGAAATACACAATAATTAGAATGAGTAGCATCTGTAAATGTACCGGATAATAAAAACTCTCTCTTACTAGTAAACTTTACATATCTGTTTTTATTATAAATGATCCACAAGTTTTGGTCAAAATCTATCGTAAAATCCTCAATTGATGATGATGCAGTAAACGCTACAAAATCTTTAGCAATACTAGTACCTATGTTTCTCCATAATCTTAAAGAGTTATTTTTTTGATAGTATATACTTGTACCAGTTCTTTGTGCTTTATTACCATCAGTAAAATACAGTACATTCTTATAAACATTAATAGTACGGCGTTCATTTCTATCTATACCTCTAGCATCTTCAACCGAATTAATAGCGTTATCTATTGCGTTGTCTCTAAGATTAAAAGCTTTTACACCAGTATCTACTGCTATTGATGTACCGTTATTATAGAGCAGATATGCATAACTTTCATCATTATCTACACTGTAAAGTTGACCTATCTTTGCATTATCACCCGGTACTACTTTACGCGATTCTGCATAAGCTAAATTAAACCTTCTAATAGAATTATCTGCTAATATTAAATACGTGTCTGTAAGCCCTTGTAATTTTATTGCCCCGGAAATATTAGCTTCTTGTTCAACATAATTAATTACTTTAAAATCTGTATTGCTTACAAGCAATGTTTTGGGGGCATAAAAGAATATTAGAGGAGTTACAACGTTTTGATTAAAAATCCCAAAACCGTCGCGGTTATAGTTTCCTAGTAGTTGATAGCCTATAGGTTGTGTCCAGTCTTTACTATAAGCATCAAAAATTAAAGTAAATTGATTTGATTCTTGTATGCTACTAAGCCCGTTGGTAACTAAATAGCTATTGTTGTTTAGAATATAGTCTGTATTTGATGCGCTGTTAGAAAAGGTTACCGAGCCATCAGAATTGTTTATTACTGTAAAATTATTTTGTACTAAGTTTTTTGAGAAAACATTTATAAAATCATCTACATCTTTCGGCCCGTAGTGGTGGTAAGCATAGTACGTACCGGCTTCAAACACTAAATCCGAAGGTTTATCGAATATTTCTATATCACCAAATTTTTCATCTGCTTTTAACGATATACAATCAAATAAAGAAATGTATTTTACAGCCTTATAATCAGAAGCGGTGAGAGCTGTAATAAATGTTGCACGTTTGGGATTATAATATCTATCAACCCAAACAGGCTTTGAATTAACATTATTGCTTCCTGATAGCCAAGAACATAAAAAGCTACCTATAGTCTCATCTATAGTCTCACCAAAGGGCGAAGAATACTTATAATCCGCTCTTTTCTTAAATATTTTATCTGATTTTAACGGATGATCACCGGCTATAGCTCCTGCTTCTATTAAATTAGAATCATTTATATTAAGTCTCAAAAACGGATAAAACACTTGAGGTACATGAAAGTATGTTACTTTATCTTTTTTTAATAAAATTGTTGTTGAATATGTTTCGTAATTAAACAGTATATTGTCGTTGCCTTGCGTTTGATTAGAACCAGTAATTAAAGTTTTATAATCTCTAAATTGTATCGTGACTGGGAAAC
>OGWD01000056.1_pt1 | contig 13166 bp, 17 predicted proteins | sample 1575981 | NCBI WGS metagenome assembly OGWD01 (sample SAMN07581555, study PRJEB24739) | freshwater metagenome | place: Singapore | collected 2015-04
GTTTCCCAGTCACGATACCTTTTTTCTTAGTTATTGTTGCTTTCTTTTCTTCAACTATGAAGGACTTAAATGTTTTCATCAGCAATTCCATTTCCTTAACGCCTTATTAATGCGTGAATCTGGATCACGTGCTGTCTCTGCTGATGTCAGTCTACGCTTCATGCCGCCCATTCTTGCACAGAATGATTTGCGACGATTTGCTGCTTTAGAACCAGGTTTCAGTTTGCTTGGCTTTGTTGTCACAGCCATCGATAGTTTTGAACCTGGATTCTCACGACGATATGATTCGATGCCTTTACGATTCAAACCACCAGATTCAGATTTACCTTCTTTACGCTGCCATGCTGCAACTTCTTCTAGTTGTTCTAACTGTTCATCTGTCAGTGGACCATCATCTGGTTCGTATGCTTCTGGTAAATTCTTATGCACATTCATTAATGTTTTTTTAGATTGTGCTTTAGATAAACCACTTTTACCCCATTTTACTTCCATGTTTCTATCAGTTTCGCTAGTTCTTGATTTATTTAAATAACTACCAGCAGTGTGCATTTTTCTAAATTTAGTCTCATCTTCTTGAGGTTCATATTTTGCCGTATGTTTATACACACCACCTTTTGATTCATACTCATCCAATTGTTAAGCAGATTCATTAGTTTTGCGAACACCTGTAACACGATCTAAGGCACGATCAACACCAGCCTTACGTTGTTTACCCATGTCTTTTTCTATGCGACCGTACATATTAGGCTTTATACCTACTTTTTTAATGTGTTGTTTCGTAGCAGCACTATAATATTCACCAGCAAGTTTTGAAGAGATTTCATCAATCTGTTCAACTTCTTCTTTTACACATGAGCCTTTATCGTAGGCTTTTTTACCTGGTGCTGGTTTATAACCTGGCCAGCATCTTTCTGTCATGTAATCTTTGAATGATTTCATACGTAGTTTCTCTTTTTGAATGTTGTTAATGAGATACCTTTTTTCTTCAGTTCATCTTCTTTCTGATCACCAATTGATGCTGTTGTTTCATCACCAGTAAGTTCAGCAAGTCTACAATTTTTTACACCATGTTTAGGACATGTAATTCCAGCCGCAGTGCCATTGCATGAAACTTGTGTTGCTTTACCATCACTGTTTGGTTTTTCACCCATATCACGTGCAGGAGATTCACCAGCACCCGCCATCGAAATACCAGATTCTATTCCTTTGTCGATTGACTCTTCGATTTTCTTCTGGAAGTTTTCTTTGATTGTGGCAAGACTGATTGTTCTTCTTGCTTCGGCAACTGGTTTGTCAAGGGCTGGTTGTTCTTTTCTTCCAACACTGGCTCTAACTTTTCCAAGTTCTTTGGCTGTTGGGGTTGAGTTATTCTGTCCATAAACTGCTTCAATCGCAGAATTATCAGGTGAATGTACTTCATGTAAATCCTCTTTTAGTTTTACAACATATCTTTTGCCTACTTTTGCTACTGTGCCACCTTTTTGGTGTGCTTCTTTTGCTGCTGAACCACGAATGAAAAACAATCGTGTCTTACCATTCTTGTCTGTCAATAGTTTTTGTTTCTTTGTTTCTTCACTAATCTTACCTTTACCATAATTTGATACATTGATTGGTTTACCTTCACGTTCTGGATTTGGGTCATGACGGCGTTTTGCCGCAACTGCTGATGCACGTTCTTTCTTTGACAATGATGCTGCTTTTGCATTTGACATGCATTTTGGTTTTGCTTCACCTGGTTTCTCACGTGCACAAGGACCGATTGCTTCACCTTTGGAGTTATATCTCTTCCAACCACCATCTGGATGACTTTTACTAAACCAATTGCGTAAATCCTCTTTGATCATACCACGGCCAAGTGTCAATAGATTGTAAGCGCCCGAATCAGACATTGTGTTGATTTCTTCTTCTGCCATCTTTTCTTCATCTGTCTTTAACAGACGAATTGTACGTGTTACTTCTTCTACTGTATCACCGGGATAAATTTTATGATTTCCAATTCCTTTTTTAGCCACTCTTTTATTGTTGAGCCATCTTCCTAATTTTCTTTCTTCTGGTTTACGAGTATTGGGATATCTGTTATTTGTTTTATAGAATTCTGCTAATTCTCTTAGATTATCTTCCCTTATTTTTTTCTTTCTTTCTGCTACAACATCAAATTGTGGATCAAGCCAATTTGGTGGTAGACCTAAAGATATGCCTAGTTGTTCTTCACCGGGATAAATTATATATTTTCCAATTCCTTTTTTGGCTAATCTTTTATGGTTGAGCCAATTTCCTAATTCTTGTTCTCCTTCTTTTTTTATGGAAGGATATCTGTTATTTGTTTTATAGAATTCTGCTAATTTTCTTAGATTGTCTTCGCTTATTTTTTTCTTTCTTTCTGCTACAACATCAAATTGTGGATTAAGCCAATTTGGTGGTAGACCTAAAGATATGCCTAGTTGTTCTTCACCGGGATAAATTATATGATCTTTTCTTCTTCCTATTTTGGATGATCTTTTATTATAGAGCCATCGTGCTAATTTTCTTTCTTCTGGTTTACGATCAGAAGGATATCTGTTATTTGTTTTATAGAATTCTGCTAATTTTCTTAGATTATCTTCGCTTATTTCTTCATTTGACATTGGTTTTTCAATTATATTTTCCATGTTATGAGATTTTAGTATTTCTTTATCAGAATTAAATCTCAGATGATTTTTGAGTTCTTGTAGATGTTGGAATAGTTTAAGTTCTGTAATTTCGATATTGTATCCGATTCTTGTATCTGCTGGCGAGGTATGTCCACCTAGTATTGGGGTATTTTGTGGTAATGGTAGTCTGTTGTTATCTTTGATAAATTTACATAGTTCATTTGTGAGTTGGTTGGAATATTCTTCTTCGGTTGATTCTAGCCATAGTTTGAAATTCATATTGTTATTTAATGATGATATCTTAAAAAAATGCGCCGGGGGGATTTATTTAGTTGCTTATTGAATTTTATTTATATTCTTTTAATTACCCATGTTCATGATATTGAGCAATGAAATGATCTTTTGATTAGAATAATGAATTATGTGGATTTTAAAAGTATATATTTTTAATATGTTAATGCCGCAAAAAAAAATTTTGATATTTGCCCATGCTCGTAGTGCGAGTAGTAGTTTGGTTAAAATCTTCAGAAGTCAGGGTATTGGTTTGTTGTATGAGCCTTTGAATGGTTTTCGTGAGGATATAAGAAATTGTTATGATAATTTTGGGATTATTTCTGCTTATAAGATGATTTACAAAGATCATTCTTTCGGCATGAAGCATTTGAGTCATTCGGTTGATAGTTATGCGAATAAGTATTTGATAAACATGCACAGGACGATTTTCTTATACAGGGAAAATATATTTGATTCTGCTTTATCGTGGACATTGGCAAAAGAGACGGGTGTTTATCATAACAATAGTGTGACTCAGGTTTACTATAAGAGAAAATACAAGTTGAATCCTGAATCATTTTTGTATCATTTGAGTAAATTAAAAATTCACATGACATATAAAGACGAGCCGGGCATGATGTTCGTGAGTCACGAAGATTTGTTGTGTGATGATGTTGACAAGCAGAAAGATATTTTGAAAAATATTTTTGATTATAGTTGTGTGAATTTGCGTGATTGCGAAGCAGCGATAAAATTTCTGGATAAAAGCCAAAAAGTAAACAAGCAAAAATGGTCTGATAACATCGAAAATTATGAAGAGATTGTAAAACTTTTTGAGAAAAACAAATAGAATTTTTTATTTGAATTGGTTTTTTTTGGAATACCTTTAGAGGGATTGTGTGGACTGATCCTGTGGGGGTTTTTTTATGGTGATGTAGTATTTGGAATAGATGGGTTCAGTCACGCATCAAGAGAACCGTTTCTCCATATTTTGGTTTGCGTGATTATAATGTGGTTTTATTTTTTACAATCAGAAAATTGAAGATTTTTTATAAATAAAACATAACAAGGTGGCAAAGGGTATTCATGTATAATTTCTCAGAGTGGTTGAATAACAGAGACAAGAATTTTTATAATGAAATTTATGATGTGCCGTTTAATCCAGCAATGACTGCTGGTCGTGGCGGCAATCCAGTATTTTCACGGTATACAGGACCGGGTGAGACGAAACTTCCAAAATGGATGGCTGATAAGGGATATACATCAACTAATAGACCTGATAATGCGATTTTTATTCCAGCATTTAAAGTAACAGAAAATGAAATTGATAAATCAATTACAATTTCAGGTACTAAATCTCTACAAGATGATTTAGATGATCAAATAATAGGTGGTCATAATGTAGCAAGAATAGGTGGTGAACAATTATTGCAAAAAAAAGACCCAAATGATGAAAATGAAGTTGGCGATATAGTGTATAAAAATGCCGTAATTTTCCTTCATGACAATTTTGGGCAATTAAAAGCTCTTCTTAGCAATTACTTGATCAAAAACCGATACGAAAAAGCCAATCTAGTAGTCGTACCAAAGGTATTAAATTACATTGACTCGCTTTCTAAATATGTACCGAATTTCAGGCAATATGCTGAAAGAATTATAAATATGTCAATCAAATCAGTTTGCAGGGATTTGGGTCTTATTTATGATGCTGAAAATTATGCTGTTACAAAAAATACAACTGGTAAAAAGATGCCAAGAACAGAGAGAGGTCCATCAAGACATGAATCTGGTATAAGTACATATACTGGTGGTAACATCCCTTCGGATTACAGAACAAATAATTATTGAAGCCCGATTGGTTTTATGGACCCCTCTGGAAGGTGTCCAGCACAGCGTAAGAATGGAGATTATGAACAATATCCATCAATACTAAACCGAAAAGCGCAATATTATGGTGCGACTTCTTCCCAAATTTCGTTTTTGTAGATTAGAATTCTTGTTACTTTGAGTGGTTTTTCTCCTATGTATTTCAATGTAATATATTTTTTACCATAGTTTGTTGAGAACCACCATGATTCTAATCTTTTGTGTAGTTTTGGATTTGCGTCTTGGTGTGCGTAATAAATTGGAGCAAAAGCTGCTGCTACTTCAGTAGGGGGTCATGTTGTGGTTGATTGATGTTTTTAATATTCGAGTAAATTTATGATTCTGCTGTAATATTATTTATTTTTTCATTAAAATCATAATAGTATTGTTCATCATCGCCATTGATAATCCATTTTTCAGAAGAGCCTTCGCATCGGAAGGTTTTGTCATCAACTTTGTAGTCTGGTTTTTTTGGAAAAGGTTTAGTTGTGAATGACATATGTTTCCAATAGATGCGATTATTTGGTTGTAAGGTGTAAAGTCCGTTGTCTAATTGTATGAGGTGAAGGCACTTGTATTGGGATGGTTCATCGCTGTAGGGATTATCGTGCCAGTCAAATGTCATCATGTAGTCGCCCCAGAGTTCTTTTCCGTCTTTGAAAACGACTTTTGTTCTTGATGCTTTCAAATAGTCATAAGATATGCACGAAACATTGACGGAGAAGCAGTCCCATAGTTGTAGGAAGTCAAGTGGCATTCGAGGAGAGTCAGTTTTATGGAGAAGCATATGGATTGGAACACGGCTTCTGACTATGCCTTCATCGGTCAGAACATGGAAAAGTAGGGCTTTGTCAGGATTTGATTGTGCTGCAAAAACGGTGACTTTTACCAACTCGTCTAAGTGATCTTTGTGTTGGTACATTTGTTCTTTTCGGAGATAGCAATAAAAATGTGTAATGTTGACATTTAGCATATTTTATTTATTATATTGTTATCAAATAAATTTTGATTTATAAGCGATTACATGAATGATTTATTGAAACAAATTCCTAAATTTATTCTAAATAATTGAGAAAATTTTAGAAAGGCAAAAACATGATGACTTTCAGTGAGTATTTGGTTAGCAGGAAAATAAGATTTATGGAGGTTGGTTTAAGTGTGAGGTCATTGGAGGAATTTCTGAATGAGTCAGATGAATTTGGTCTTGGGGCGCATCACAGCGTCTTGGATGACAAGGAGATACAGGATTATTTGAGGAAAAGGGCGGCGGGGACATTATCGAAGTCTGAGCGATACAAGATGCCGTATATTCACAAGAGCAATGTGAAGATTGTGGATGAGGAAAACAATTTGTATGACACGGAGGCATTAAAAGCTCTGATTAAGCAGCGTCCGACAAAACTTTTGAAGCAGAACGAGAAGGTCAGTCATTCTGGTGGTATGGAAACGCAATATTACAATATTGGATTGCCAGCACTTAGGGCGTTGGCTTTGAATGAGAAGACAAATCAGTTCGTGATTGTAAACACTTGTCCCGGCGCTGGCATGTGCAAGGTGTTTTGTTATGCCAGAAAGGGCGGATATGTCCAATGGAAGAATTCGTCATTAAGTCAAACGAGGGTTGTCAATTATCTCCTAAATGATCCAGAAGGTTTCAAAAACCAGTTGATTGCAGAAATTTCAAGGCAGCAGATCAGCAAGGGCAAGAAGGGCAGGCATGTGGCGATTAGGTGGCATGATTCTGGTGATTTCTTTAGTAGTGAGTATCTTGCCCTTGCATACGATGTTGCCAAACAATTTCCAGACATTCAGTTTTATGCTTACACGAAGATGGCATCGGTTGCTGGTTCGGAAAAGCCGAGTAATTTCATCATCAATTTCAGTAGTGGTGCGACACCAGAGCAGGAGGGTCAGGTTGACTTGTCTTCCACGAAGCACAGCAAGGTTGTTGATCCTAATTTGTTCCATGATTTGGTTCAGAGGAATGAGGGCAAGAAACTTGAATATATTCCCGGCAAGATAGACGAGTTGAAGCGAAGAATTGCAGAGAAATACAAGATAGAGAAGAGTACTATTTTGACATATGACGAATGGAAGGCTAAACCGAGGAGGATGCCTCTTGCGAGAGTTGGCGAGGTTATAAAGCCCGGTCCTTGGAATGTGATAGTAAAGCCGGGAGATGGCGACGAGTCTGCTAATAGTCTCGATGTTATTGGAACATATCTTTTGATGCATTAAGGAATTCGATGTTAAATTTCAAAGAGTGGATGATTTTAAATAATACGAAGAATCTGGACGAGAGTTACATGAGGTGGCTTGCTCCATTCATTGCAGGATTTGGTTTATTGAGTGGTGGTGGAGCGAGGGGTGATGATTACAGGTTTAGTGGCGACAAGTTAGTTGATTTGGGAGTTTCTCAAAAGAATTTGGCTGATGACGAGGTTTTCATCAAGAGTGTGATGCAGAGCCATGAAACTCGTAAATACATCCAAGAAATGGGTATGAAAATCAAGGATCAGTCCACTTACATCAAGGATTTGTTAGTTGAGATGATCGAAGAGGATAAAGATGGGAAGAAGATAGGGGTGTTAAGCATAACTGCCACGATTCAGGCACCTGATGAGCAGACTGCCAAGGCTATTTTGATCAATTCTGTGATGAAGGTGGCGCAGAAGCATGGAATGGGCAGAACAGCGATAAAGGGTATGAAGCAAATTTTTGTGCCTGAAGGAGTGGGAGGGGTATTTAGGTTAAGAATGAAGTTGTATCCAGACTTTAGTTATAACTTTTTTTAAATAATGGTGAATCATGGCTGGCATCAGTTTATGGTTGGATGATGAGCGTGATCCTAGTGATCCGGTTGTTAGGCAACTATTTGGTGCGGTTGGTGACGAGTTGTGGGTGAAGGCGGCTTCGGAGGCGATAGAGGTATTGAAGGGTGGTCGGGTTGAGATGATTTCATTGGATCATGATTTGGGTACTGTGGATAATGGTATGACAGTTGCAGCATGGATAGAGGAACAGGCCTTTTTGGAGAAGTTACCTCGCATTAAATGGAAAATTCATTCTCAGAATGTTGTTGGTGTTGAAAACATGAAAAGGTCTTTAAAAAAATCTGATAGGTATTGGGGTTAAATTTCATTTTTTTGTGACAATATTGATTCTAGTTGAGAGATTGTATTATTTGTATTGGTGTGTAGGATGCCTATTCCTCCAGCGGCAATGAATTCTCTGATATTTTTGTCGTAGTCATCAATGAGGATTTTATTTGGTCCTGCGTATTTTGATTTATTGCTTTCATGAATGACTTTGCTGGCAGGAATTTCTAGGTTCTTTTGGACCCATGCGTTTTTGCCTTGTCCAATTGCGTTTGCTTCTTCTGCGCCTCCTGTGAGGATGAATGGGTTGTGTGGAGTGATATAAGACCAGAGTTCTTGTCCTCCTTCAGTCCAAGGAAGATTTTGGAAAAATTCGACTAATTCTTGTTCGCTATTGCGTCTCATTTTTGCGAGTGATCTCATCATTTCAAGTCTGGACATAGGTCTGTCGATTCCGAGTTTTTCACGGACGCCTTTTTCCAGATCGACTAGAACGCCGTCAAGGTCACAATAAATTGTAAATTCTTGATGGTTTTCTAAAAGTTTGAATAGTTGGAAAAAATTTAGCATGATCTTCCAGATTATTTAATGTATTTATTTGTAAAATAATTATGTTTCTTTGAGGAATTTACTGATTACAAACAATATAGCTGTCGGTATTATGAATGAGATTGAAAGGGATTGTAGCAATTCCTTTTGAACTTCTGGCAAGGCTGGATTGTCTGAAAGTGCCAGTTGTGCGATTTGAATAATGTCTTCCATGACATTATTTAATCAAATAAAGACTTGGTTAGTATGAATTATTTGTGATAAGATCGTGAAGATATTGTTTATTTATTTTCACCGAAATCTGTTTGTGAGAGTATGAGTAATATGGCGCAAATGAACATGATTGAGGTGATGAGTAGTTCCATGGTTTAGTTCCTGTTGTAGAATCTTTGTTTTGCTTTGATTTTTTTGATGTTTTCTATTTCTCGTTGTTGTTTTTCGTGTGCGGATTGGATTTGAAAATCGATATCTGCTGATTGTTCTGGGTTTTGTTGTTTCATTTGGCTGATGGTATCTTTGCTGATGATGAGTTTATCGTCATAGCGGACGAATTTATCGGCTAGGAACATTCTGAAGAATCGTTCATAGATTGGAGTCATTTCTGGTTCCATGGCTGAGAATTTGAAGGCTTGGATGGGGGTGCCGAGTTTTTCCTGAGCTTCGACAACTTTGCGGATGAAGATGAGTAGACCGTTGTAGATGGTTGTGGCTTTGGGACCGGCTTGTCCTGTGATATTGACTGTTGGTGTGTTGTCTTCTCCTTGGGCTTCGAATAGGATTCCGAAGGTATTCATGGGGATGTTGGTGTTTGGTATTTTGGTATCTTGTTTGACGCAAGTGGCGATATATTTGATGTCTTCGATTTTCCATTTGCCGAGGTACATGGTGTTGTTGTACTTGGATGTGAATCGTATTTGCGATTCAAGTTGTGGGTCGAATAGGTCTATGGCCTCGTTCATTTTTTGCCAAAGTGTGTTGAAATCCATTTTAAAAAACCTCATAACTGGTGGAAAAATTTTATTAGATGGGCGATATTATTTATGAATTGGGTCTATTATAAAACTGTGCTTGTCTTGCGAGTGTATTTCTTCTTTCTTCTGCTTTGTTTTTTTTGATGTCTTCAATTTTTTTATTATGGAGTGCTTCTTCCTCTGCTTGAACTATGTGTAGGTTTCGAGCTTCATTGGCGATTTCATTGAATATGGTCTTTTTCATAATATAGTCTTCATGGACTCTGAGATAGTCATTTTTGAGGAACATATCAAAGAGTCTTTGGTAGATGACATCGGTGTATTTACGAACGCCAAAATAATTGATGAGGTTCATGGGATTTCCTTCTTGTTCAAATTTTTCCATCATCTTTTTAATTGCGATTGCGACAAAGTTATAAATGACGCTTGCGGCTTGTCCATGAACATTTGATAGGTTCATATGGTGTTTTGTTGATGAAAATAGGATTTCAAAATAATTCGGATGGAATTTTCTAGCATAAAGATCAAGAATTTCGTGTCTTGTGTTTCCGAGCAAGTTTTCTTTTATTGTTACTCTAAAACGATCACCTTGAAATTCAAAGGTGATACTTTTCTCGCTATCTGAATTTTCATTCCAAGTCATTTTCGATTCTATTTCGGGATTATCGAGGGTGATAGCTTCCCTGAATTTTTGAAGATATTGTGAAAAACTAATCATGGTTGTTGTGCCTTTGCTAGTTGTGCTCTTTCTTTTCTTCTTTGTTTTCTGATTATCTCGACTGATTTTAAATGATCTTGGAAAGCTTTTTCTGCTTCTAATTGATTATTTATTAGCTTGTCATTTTTCTCTGCAAGTTGGTTAAAGATTTCTTTTTTCATGATGAAATATTTGCTGACTCTGATATAATCATTTTTCAAGTATTGTTCAAAGAATCTTTGGTACATGGCATCTGTGGCTGGGTCTATTCCGAAATATTTTATAATATTTACTGGTTTTCCTTCATTCTCATATTCTTCTACTGTTTTTTTGATTGCTATGATCATAAAGTTATAAATGAAATTGGCTTTTGCGCCGAAAATATTTTTTAAATCCATGGTGCCCAAATTAGTTCTGTCGTAATTTATACCGGAAAAATATATTTCATAATAAATTGGCGAAAAACCTGCGGCGAGATAATCAACAGTCAAATTATTTGAACTGTTGCCGTGACCCAAGTCAATATGATTGTCTAATTCATTGTATTTTAGATAGCAACTAAATCTTGTGTTCTCAATGTCCATTTTAAAACCTTTAAAGGGTGCGCCCTGATACCCAAACGGTTCCATTTGCTTTTCAATTTCGGGATTATCGAGTGTGATAATCTCATGAAATTGTTGAAGATATTGATAAAATGTAATCATTTTTAACTCCCTAGTAATTTTTTATCTTCTTGCTTCTCTATCTTGATTTTGCATCGATTTGGCAAAATTTAATATATCTTGATGTTTTAATTGAACATTTTGCTGATAGTTTTTAATTTCTTCATCTTCATGTGCGAGCATATTGTAAATTTCTTTTTTCATTAAGGAATTTTTTGATACCCTGATATATTTTTCTGAAAGAAATTTTTTGAATAGTTTGTCGTATAGAGGTTCTGTATTTGTATCATATGCTGAATATGATATTATGTTAACTGGATCGCCTTTGGCTTCTATTTGATTGATCAATTTTTTAATTGATATAACCATATAGTTGTAAATTTTTATTGCTTTATATCCGTAGAAATTTTTTAAATTAAATGCCATAAAACGATTTTCGGGTGATTGATTTGACAATATAATTTCGTATCCAAAAGGCGACAAATTCTGCTGGTTTGTGTTTGGAGATTCTGTTTGGTTTTTAACGAATTCAATATATTTTTGAATGATTCTGCCATTATGGCTGGCACGAAAAAAAGATAAATGTTGTTTTTCAATAGAGCATTCAAATGGTATTCCATCAACTGTAAAACGGGCAAAATGGTCTCCATATTTTTCTTCGATAGAAATATTGGATTCGATCTCTGGGTTATCCAGAGTGATTATTTCGTTGTAAAGGCTTAGAAATTGAGAAAATGTGATCATGTTAATATTTACAATGTGTTGCGGATAATTTTTTTATTTTTGATTGCGTTTGACACAAATGGTGTTTTGGATAGGTATTTGACTCATGATTTAGTAAAAGTTTGGTTGAGAAGCGAGGCTGTTAATTTTGGTTGGTATTATCGGTGGGAAGTAGATGATTTAAATTTGAATGAAATTAGACGGATTCATAACAAGTTAAAATGTTATAAAACTGTTCCTCCAGATGAAGTTATCCGATATGTAATTGAAAATTTTGAAAACAATAGTTTTTACACAAGCATGTGTTTTAATTATAAATGTCAAGAAAAGTTGATTATGAGAATGAATTTCATTGGTGCGAATGATAGTGACTTTGATTTGTTAGAAGAGTTTCAAACTTTACATAGAATTTACGATTTGCTTGATGATATTAACAGGCCAAAAAACAAGTTGTGGGAAAAAAGAATAAATTGTTATGATTTAAAAATGTTGTTGGGTGATAATAATTATGAACTTGGAATCATACCTTCTTGTGTTCCTTTATCCGCTTTTAAAGTAATTGAATGAGGTTGTGAAGATGTTAATGGCTCATCATTATATTAAAATATCTCCAAAATTAGATATTTATATGCAAGTTCATCCTTTTTCATATTATAAAAATATGATAATAAAAAATAATTTGCATTTCATAAAACTTAATCATGTTTATTTTGAACTTTTGTATTGGTTAAAGAACAAGCATACTAAAATGGAAGCTTCTGAGATGCTTAGGGTTCATGATGAAACTTTAAACTTAGATGTAGAAAATATAATTAAAAATATTGAAAAAACAAGTATAATTTTAGGTGTTAGTAATGTTCTTCATGTTTATGATTTAAAGTTAGGAAATAAAACATTCAGAGATTTAGATTATCAGAATGCCGAGGTGATTAAAGATACAGTTCCGCCTAATTATGTGCCGCATAGTGCTTTGATATGGAAGTATTTTTGTTTAACTAATGAATTATCTGAATTTTTTAAAGAAATAAAAGATTATTCGATTGTTGTAGTTGGCATGGATCATTTGAAAGAATTAAATTCAATTTTTCCAAATATGAAACATTACGCTTTGACATTTGAATCATGTACTGTGGAAAATCGTGAAAAGCATTTATATGAATTGTATAACTTAATCAATGATGGTAAAAAAAATATAGTTTTATTTCAGGCGGGAGAGCCTTATTCAACATGGTTAATTTACAAGTTATCATTTGAATTAAAAATTAAAAACTGTTCATTGATTGATATGGGTAGAGCGTTGGATTATTTTTGTCCAAATAGAAAAATGATTGAATCAGACAAGAAAAAATCAGAGGGTTTACTTCATGATTTTTCAAACCAGAGATGGATGAATCTTAAATTCAAATAGAGTTTAATTTATGTTAAAAGAAATTGGTTATAGGAATCTCAACGGGTTGAATGTATTACTCCCTAAAATAAATCATTTTTTGAGTAAAATAGAAGATGGTTTTTCTTTTATCAAAGTAAATCACGGTTTTTGGTGTTTGGCATCAGGGTGTATCGTGACTGGGAACAACAAAATTCTGAAACCCCCAGGCTGGAGAGCGCCTGACATGGTGAGGATTATCAAGCATGACCCTCGAAAGACTGTTGTCGTATCTGGATCGGAAGCGACCAATATCAACGAATGACATTGC
>OGWD01000057.1_pt1 | contig 12988 bp, 29 predicted proteins | sample 1575981 | NCBI WGS metagenome assembly OGWD01 (sample SAMN07581555, study PRJEB24739) | freshwater metagenome | place: Singapore | collected 2015-04
TCGTGGGACAGCGACGGAATGGGCCAGTTTGTGTCCAGCCACGTTGCAGGAGGGCGGGGTTCACTTGGTAGAATGTCTATCCATTGATTGTTGGCGGTGGCAGCGACGATACCAATGGAAAACGACGGGTTGTCTGCACCATGACAGACATATTTGATGTTTGTCCAGAAGACTCCTTCGTGGTGGGGTAGCAGAAAGAGAAGGCGACCATCTTCGTGGAGAATGTGGCGCGCGGTATTTAGTGTGTGAACGGTGGAGCGAGAGGTGAGGTCAGGAATGGAGGAGTCAATTCGTTTGGGAACTTCGTACGTAATATCGTAATAGGAATTCATTGGTGATATCCACGGACGTTCCATTTGGAAAGAAATTGTAGAACAGGAAAAACCTGATCGGGTTATTTTTGTAGGAGATTATTTCGATTCATTTGATATCTCAGGTATCGACCAAATCCACAATTTTAAGGAAATTATTCATTATAAAAAAACAAGTGGTATCGAAGTTGTTCTATTGGTAGGTAATCACGATTATCATTATATGAATATGGGTGAAACTTATAGTGGATTCCAACGCGGTTTACAATTTGATATATCGCAATTGATTCATGAAAATATGGAACATTTACAAATGGCATATTCATTTGATAATTTCCTTTGCACTCATGCCGGTGTATCTTCGGTATTTATGAATGATAATTTTAGAGGAAGTTGGAGTTGTGATAATTTAGTTGAAAAATTGAATGAAACATTTAAATATTCTCCATTCATTTTTAAGTTTAATGGTTTTAATTCCTATGGTGATGATGTTACACAATCACCCATTTGGATTAGATTGAATTCATTAAGAAATTCAAATAAAAAAAGAGGTGAAAACTCAATTAAAAAGCGATTTATTCAGGTATTTGGGCATACTCAAATTAAAGAAATTGATTTGGTTGGGATGGAAAAGTATTTAGGTGGTAGATATATTATGATTGATGCCTTACCATCACGTCAATACCTTATTTATGATGGGGAAATTAAAGTAGGAAAAGTATGATAAAATGGATTTATAAACCCGCTGGAAATTGTCCTGTTGAGTCTGAAGGATATTTTTTTGATCAATATTTTTATTTTAGAGCAAGATACGATAGAATTACAATTGATTTTTCCCCATCTTATGGAGACTGGTGGGCAGGTAAAAACACTATTCAATATACACTAAAATATAAAAAAGATGCTAATTATGGGTGGTATCCTAAATGGAAATGTATTCTACTTATTTATTGGGGATGTTTAATATATTTATGAAATAAAATACTAAAAAAATAAAAATTATGTTACACGCAACACAAAACGAAGAAAAAGCAATTTGGGAATGTTATAGGAGGTTATATAAGGCCTCAACTCCTTCAGCTGATTTTGATGAATTGGTTCAAAACGCCTCCATAAACGAATCGGGAGAAAAACAAATAGATTTCAATAGTTATGAAATTGATTACCAAACTTGTAACCAAATTATAAAAGATGTAATTAAGGAGTATAAAATCCAAAAATGGAAAAGACAATTATTTAACAACACAATTATGTTAGGATGTTTACCAAAATTTAAAAACCCACAATAAAATGAAAGAACAAATATTTACTGAATTAGGATTTGAAAAAATAGTAGTCCCAGCAGAACAATCAGGAAGTCCACAAGATTGGTATTACTATACTTTAGATATTGGTGATATAGCTTTAATTACATCATCAAGCGATGAAATAAACGATGATAATTGGTATTGTTACTTATTTGAAGCAGATTCATTTAAAATAACCAATGAAACTGATTTGGTAGATTTACTGAATTTGCTTAAAAAAATACATATCGGTGTTTGATTTATTTTATTTACAATTATATTTGGGTGGGTGTTTAGTAATGACATTTTTATTACACCTATTTAAAATTAATACTAATGACCAAAAATTGTCAGATAGTACGATACTTATCTGGTCTTTATTATGGTTTATTACCGCGCCATTTTTTGGAACGGCTATTATATTAGGTATTGTTTATGGGATTATTTCTTCGATAATAGTTGTGTTTAAAAATAAAAAATAACTATTTATTATGGGAGTTTTACTATGAAATTAAAAGAAATATTAGAAAGAATTATTATTTCAGAGGGAGTTGATGATCCGGGAATATTAAAATGTGTATTCATGGCAGGTGGGCCTGGTTGCTTTGTAGCAGACACCTTAGTTAAAACAATAGATGGGTATGTTGAAATAAAAAATGTTGATGTTGGGACATTGGTTTATACTATAAATGAAAAAACAAAAGAAATTGAGTTAAAACCTGTTATAAAACACCACGAATATACAACTCACACCGAAGATTTGTTAGAATTGGAATTTGAAGATGGTACGATATTAAGATGTACCGAAAACCATAAATTTTATGTAGATGGTGAGTGGGTTTCTGCCAAAGATTTGGCGGTTGAATATATGAAACTAAAAAGAAAAACAAATTTAGGTAAATGTTCTGTTCCAGTATATGATATTACTGTTCTTGATAATTCCAACTACCAAATAACAAAAAATGACATAATTGTTCATAATTCGGGAAAATCTTTTACAGCTGAAGAAATATTTGGTGTAGATAGAAAATATAAAGCATCTTTTGCTCAATCAGGTTTAAAAGTTATTAATTCCGATGTTGCTTTTGAGTCTCAATTAAAAAAGAATGGTATAAACCCAAAAGATTTAGGTAAAATTGAAAGAGAAGATCCTGAATTATGGGCCGCAATAACATCAGTTCCTGGTGGAATTAGAGATAGGGCAAAAAAAATAACACAAGCTCAAAAGGCATTTTATGAAGAGGGTAGATTGGGCATGATAATAGATGGTACGGGAGATGATTTTGCAAAAATTAAAAAACAAAAAGAACATGCTGAATCATTAGGGTATGATTGTATGATGGTTTTTGTAAATACATCGTTGGAAGTGGCAAAGGAAAGAAATTCTGGGAGAGATAGAACATTACCTGAAAATTTGGTTACTTCTATTTGGAAAGATTGTCAGGAGAATATGGGTAAGTTCCAATCTCTTTTTGGTGCAAAAGATTACAGAATTATTGATAATACAACATATGGACCACCACCAAGCGCAGTTCAAAAAGCTGTAAATGAATTTATTAGAAGGCCTATATATAACCCAATAGGTAAAAAATGGGTTGAAACTGCAAGAATGTTGAAAAAAGCAGGACAAATAAAATAAGGAAAAATATGGCAATCAAATACAGAGTTTATAAGCAATTTTTATTAGAAACTGAAAAAATGTGGGTAGCAAAATTAGATGAAAATGATTTAGTTGATGATTTTGATACATTGGAAGAAGCAGAAGATTTTGCAAGACAGGCTGTGGAAGCAGATACAACTGGTAGAAAATATAGAGTTGGTGAGATTGAGGTTGAGTAGTATGGAGTATTCCAATTATGAATTTGATAAAAGTAATTTCTTCATTAAAGGAGTTACTAAATTATGATAAAATCATAAGGTTTAATACCTCCAAATATTATTTTTATCAAAAGGAAACGGTTGTGGAAATAAACATAGAATTAGTACCGGTAGAAAATAAAATAAGCGAAACTGAATTATCTTTATTAAAAAGTATTATATCGGATGGGATTAGTGTAGAGGGGAACGGGGTAATAAAAGTAAAAATTCAAAGTAAAAATTTGAAAAAAATGATAGAAAATATTGTAAATATGAAATAAATTTCGTATATTTATATATGTTAAAGATAGCAGTTATAGCACACGATGGTAAAAAAGCAGATATGGTTGCTTTTATTATGAAGAGGTTAGACTTTTTCAAAAACAACCAAATCATTGCCACCGAACTACCGGCACTCATATAGAGCACGCCGGTATTGAGGTCATTAAAAAGAAATCAGGTCCTTTGGGTGGCGATGCTCAAATAGCAAGTATGATAGCAGAAGGTGAGATAGATGGCGTTGTTTTTTTTGTAGACCCGCTTGCTGTTCATCCACATATTGTAGATGTGAATATGTTATTAAGGGTTTGTAATGTTTACAACATACCTCTTGCCACAAATTATGCAACAGCTTCCCTGTTAATTGAAGGATTTAAAAATAAAAAGTTATGAATAAAGAACAAGCAAAAGATGCTCTAATCGAGCTTTACGAACAACAAATTATGGACTTAACAATCATGTCCAAAATTGAATTGGGCGATGATGTAATTGCTGAGATTCAGCGCCTTAAAGAGATTATTAATTCCAATCAACACAACCCAAAAGACATCAAATACGGACTGATGGTCGTAGACCCAAACCAGCAAGGGGAAATGTTAGATATTCTTCATTTTGTTGGATATTGGGAAAAACCTACCAAACTAGACGCAGATTCTCTAAGAAAAGAACTGATGACTGATGAAGAATTTGGTCTGACCGAAATTGCAGATCGTCTTGATATCCTTCCAGCACCAGATTACATTGTTGAGAAATACGTCAAAGAGATTATAGCAAATGAAGAAAACTAAAAATAAAAAGTTATGGATAAGTTAGAATTGAATATATCACCTGAATATTCAGGTTGGATAGCAGATTTATTGGACAAAGGTCTAATGGAACATGAGACAAGTTACGGTGATATGATACCAGTCCCCGATGAAGTGGTTAGTTTCATCAAAGAATTCTATGAAAATGAACCACGAAAATGAACAACGAGATGAATAACGAAGGAGGAAAAACAATTATTATTGATGATGTTAAAGCATTTCTCGAACATCTATCATTTTGGCATAACAAATCAGATGATGAGTGTATTGAATTAGCAACAAATGAATATGGTTTAGACGCCGAACAAGCATTGATGAACATGTTAGAAAGAGATTTTGTTACTGATATGAACAATAATGTAATTAAAGAACTTAAAAATTTAAGAGACAATGAGGATGAATAAAGAACAACAAGAATTATTGGATGAAGCCTTTAATCAATTTTCCAAATATAAAATGGAAAACTTTGGCGATACGAGGTGGGATGTTATTATTGAGATGAATACATCTGATAACACCAAACCATGTTTTGTTACTGGAAGACCTTTAACAAAAGAAGAATTCATCAACAAATGTAAAACAGATACAGAGTTCTCCCAAAGGTGGGGATTGAAGATTGAAGAACGAGAGTTGAGTTTAGAAGAGAGGATTATTCTTGCTGGTTTTGATTATGAAAATAGAGGTGGTATTGGGTGGAATATGATAAAAGAGTCTGTAGATGCGGATAATTCGATTCCACGAAAACTAATCACAATAACACACAACGACATCAAAATAGAAAGTTATGAACAACCTAGATAGAGATTATTTAAACTTACTCCAAGATATTTTAGACAATGGAGTAGAAAAGAAAGACAGGACAGGTACGGGGACTCTATCAGTATTCGGTAGACAAATCCGTCATTCTATGAAAGACGGATTCCCTCTCTTAACTACCAAAAAAATGTATTTCAAAGGAATTGTAGTAGAGTTACTTTGGTTCTTACGGGGCGATACATCAATAAAGTATCTCTTAGACAACGATTGTCATATTTGGGATGGTGATGCGTATAAGAACTATTTAATTGAAGATGCTAAAATCTTACCTAATATGTCAAAGGAAAAAATGACTGAGTTAGGTTATAGATTAACACAAGAAGAGTTCATCAACAAAACCAAAACAGATGATGAGTTTGCTAAGAAATGGGGTGATTTAGGACCAGTATATGGTAAGCAATGGAGAAATTGGGAAGGTAAAGGCGATTATAGATTACCTGATAAAGTATCTGATTGGTGTTACACAGAGAGTGGATTGCCGTTAACAGAGTATCAACCTAAACAAATAGACCAAATTGCAAACCTAATCCAAGACCTTAAAACAAACCCAGACTCAAGGAGACTAATGGTTAATGCTTGGAATGTTGGTGAATTAGACCAAATGGTTCTTCCACCTTGTCATTATGGATTTCAAGTTTATACAAGAGAGTTGAGTTTAGCTGAACGTTTGAACTTAGTTAGTACAATAATTGGAGAAGAAAAAATAAGAACACACGAGGATAACTTAGAACGAGTAGAGAAATTAAACATCCCAACACGAGCAATCTCTTTAATGTGGAATCAACGAAGTTGTGATTTTCCACTCGGAATTCCAGCAAATATAATGTCTTATGGTATTTTATTAATGATGTTAGCTAAACAAGTTAATATGGTTCCTGATGAATTGATTGGTAATTTAGGTGACTGTCACATTTATTTAAATCAAATTGAAGGTGTTAAAGAGCAAATCACAAGAATACCTTACAAATTACCTACAGTAAAATTATCTGATAGGATTGTTAGCGATTTATCAGAATACACATTAAATGATATAATATTAGAGAATTATCAATATCACCCAAGAATTTATTTCCCACTTTCTAATTAATTTATATTTATTAGTATGATATCTTTTTTAATTATCCTCCTAATAACAATCCCTCTTTCCATTTGTTGGGTACGAGGTATTGATTATATGCATAAAAATCACCCCGAATATAAGGGTGAGGATTTATTTGATGAAGAGGATAGTATACATGTAAATTAGTTTACGGAAGGAATTTGCTTTGCGTATGTCAGGACAGGCTTAAAAAGCAAATACAGCAATATTTAAGTTGAAATAACCGGTAACCTTCGCCTATATTATTACGAAGTAGTTTCGTGATATGGATATTAAAAAGGTTACAAGAAAAGAAGTTGCACTTGCTATTGAGTACTGTATAAACATTTTAGGAGCCTCTAAGTATAGTCCAATTGTTCCTACACTGGTGTACATAACGAGTAATAAAATTAAAGCTATTGATAGAGGCTGTTATGATAGCGAGAATAACAGGATACTTGTATACCGAAAAAAGCACCGAAGTGTTGTCGATCTAGCCGATACAGTTATTCACGAATACACCCACTACCTACAGGATATGGAGAAATACACAGAGTTGGCTAAGAGCTTCAACTACCGTGAACATCCATATGAGTTAGAAGCTATAGAAAATGCTAACAAGTATAAATGGCAATGTAGAAATTTTATGCTTAGTAGTAAAAATAAAATTCCTAAAAATAGGAAAACTAAGTAAAGTTTTTTTAAGGTTGAGCAGATAATAACAAGAATTTAAACTCTTAAAAATTAACTACCATGAAACAAAGATCAAGACGCAAAAAAGAAAATTCACTACTCAACAAAGTACTACTGTCTTTGAGAGAATCCTCCGAAGGCCTCACTCAAGCCGATCTCGTAAAAGTACTAGGTGTATCTTATGAAAGGGGTAAGCAGGATGCTCCTATCATTCGAGCCACTATCAAGCAGTTGCGAGCACAGGGGCATATGATCATTGACCACCCGGTCGTTAATCCGCTAACTGGAACTACCTTAATCAAGAAATACCAATTGGTAAGGAGTTCTAAAAAGTTTTACGACTGGTTTGTTAAAAACGCCGTAGAAACTGGATACAGAGTTCGGAGAGGTAGGCCTACGATTAAACAGGCCGTGTGATTAAGCTTACCTGCCGACAAAGGTTAAGAGCATTGGGGGGACTCATTATATTCTCCCCTTTGCTTTTTTACTATGTCTACCGCTTTATTAGGCATATACCGAATGTCAAAACCGGTACCAAAGTAAAGCTCCCTAAGGGTTGAGCAGATAAAGTAAAAACTAAAAACTATAAACTAAATGAGACAGCTTAAAATAGGTGATAGAATAACTGCTGTTCGTAGTAAGTCTATTCTAGCTTACTTTAACGAAGTAGAAAAAATCCCCTTATTATCAAAAGACAAAGAGGCACAAGTGGCTATCAAAGCTCAAAAAGGCGATAAAGCCTCTATTGACCTTTTAGTGAAGTCTAATCTAAGATTTGTTATATCTGTTGCTAAGATGTACGATAACGGTAAGGGTAAGTTATTGGACGACCTAATAGCCGCCGGTAATGGAGGTTTAGTGGAAGCAGCTCATAAGTTTGATCCGACAAGAGGGTTTAAATTTATCTCTTTTGCTGTTTGGTATATTAGGAAAGAAATACTAAAATACTTAAACGACCATGGACATGTTGCAAAAATACCCATTACTCATAAACATATTCAAAGAAAAGCTAGAGAGATCTCAGGAACTTTTTTTGCAAAAGAAGGTCGAGACCCTACTGATGAAGAACTCTTAGAGCAGGTTAAAGGGTCTTTGAAAAACCTAAAAGGACTGCAGATGGATGTTATGAAAAGTGCAATAAGTGTTGGGGAGTACCATACTAGTTTAGATGCACCTGCGGGGGAAGATAGTGATTTAACTGTCGGAGATTTAGTAGAAAGTCCTGATTACCAAAGAGAGGCTGAGGATCAAGTAGAAATAAACACAACGTTACAGAACCTACTAGGATGTTTAACTCCGCTTGAAAGGAGTGTCATAGAAAAACGGTACCTCTTCGGAACATCTCAGCAAGTCGAATATCCAACTATTGCTCTAGAAGTAGGTACTTCATTACAAGCTGTACAAGCTACTGCTGAAAGAGCTTTAAGAAAATTAAAATATCAAGCTACCGGGGTACGAAATCCTTTTAAGCAAGTTTGACTTCCTTTAACTTCTCGGAGCACTAAGTAAAGTTTTAAAAAAGTTGAGCAGATAATAACTAAACTTAAAAACTATTATGGAAACATCTCAGTGGTCTAGAGAGGAGCTAATGACTTTTCTCGAGCAATACATTAAGTCCGGGGTACGAACTTCGGAGGAGTTCTCTAGTGCTTCAAGCGGGACTGGAGTTTGGGTAAGCGGGGAGGATGAATCTGACTACAATGGTCAGGTTATTTACGACTACTATGCTGAAGGTCCAGGGTACGAACTTGGAGTATTATCTGAATTTGAAGACATACTCCAACAACATGGATGGTATTCCGAATGGTATGATGCTGGGACTGTAATGATTTATCCAATATAAGGTATGAGAGAAGTATTGCGAGATTTACGAGCTGAGATACTTAGCCTAAAAGTTATGCTAGGTGAAGAAGGAGTTTACCAGGTTGCAGCAAAGGAGCATGAAATAAATGCTAAAATCGAAGCCTTAGAATGGGTATACGGTTTAATTCAGAAAAAAGGACTTACATTATGAGAGATCTAAAACGTATAAGTTTTATCGAGTTAAATATAAAGAACCGCGTAATACCCCACGTCTACACCTTTAAAGTAGACGGCAGGTACTTTAAGTATCTAGAACTTGTAACCGAGACAGGAAGTGCTGCTAAGGTTTTTATAACAGACATGGAAGGAGTACCTATAGGGGGAGATGAGTACGTAGAACTCAAAAAAGTACTTAGTGAGTTTATAGAAACAGAGGTTCTTACTTAAATTTTACAAAAAAGTAGACTATTTATAGTAAACAAATTTAATACCATGGCAAACAACTTTGACTTAAAAAAATACTTAGTTGAAAATCGAATGACTTCGTTAAGCAAACATTCCAAACAGCACCCTGATATAATTAGCTATCGAGGTGCTAAGTACCAACGAATTGGGTTAATAAACGAATCACCGTACTTTGCCTTCGTTGAACCTGAAGGATCTGTAACTCAAAAATATACAGTCTTTAGTGAATACGGTACCGGTGCTGTTGAAGAAACCTTTATACAAGCGGTAAATTTAGTAATTGCATTTCAAAAGTGGTTTAATAACAATCTCAACAATCCAATAATGGATGCGATGATGAACCCTTCCGACTTTACTGCTTTCATGGAAGATAAGCACAGTACATACGGTATAGACAACAAAGGTGAGGTATTTGGATTCCCCGTACTATGTTACCAATGGGTAACAGACTCGCCAAATATCATAGTAGCAGAAAACCCTCCTAAACAGTTCATTAACAGTGTTGATGACATGTACAAGGTATGTACGAAACTAGATCAAGCTGGATACTGGAGACAAGGAGGTTAAGATTAATCACCACCTCTAAGAGTAGTCCTCTTAGACCAACCCTCCCCTAAAAAGGAGGGTTTCTTTTTTCGGTAGTAGAAGGAAAGCTCTTCAAAAGTTGAGCAGATAATAACAAAATTTAAAAGTTAAAGTTATGAGTGATCAAACTACTACTAATCGGTTCTTCGCTATTGATTGGAGTCAATACTCCGGTGCAGGGTATAGGCATGAATTGAGAGATACTTTCCAGGAGGCACTTTCTGACTGCAATCACACCGTTGAATCTTCAGCTGAAGTTCAATCCTGGAAAGAATATTCCGAGGTTGTTGAAATTAATCCTGCCGGAGATGTTATTAATTCAACCTATTTTGTAACTCTCTAAACCTTAAGACCATGAAACCACAGACCGACACGGATCTCTACCTGGCCTACAGCGGAGAAATGCCCAAAGGAACTGCAGTGTGGGCATTCGAACTAAAGGGCAGGAAAGGAAGCACAACCAGCTTCATAACCCAAACCGCCATGAGCTTTACCTGCGCCCTGGGCCTGGCGATCACAGAAGCAAGAAACACCAACAGCCACACCATTGTGGTCTTGCCATAATCGACCTAACCCCAAAACCATGAACCAAGAAACCAAAGCCAAATTCAAAGCAGCCCTCGTTACGGGCTACATCATGCTCGCCACGATGCTCGGCATCGCCTTCTTCGGGCGTTTCATTTTCGCACTCATTACCAGCTAAACTTCTTGGATGATATACTTACTAAGTTACAGCCAATCAAGACAGTGCACAAAGTAAAGCTCTTCAAAAGTTGAGCAGATAATAGTTAAACTTAAAAAACAAAAATTATGCCAAACATGAGTTATTGCCGATTCCAAAACACCTTCTCTGACTTGTTAGACTGCCACCAAGCTTTAGAAGAAGCAGGTAGCGTTGAAGAACTAATGAGCGAACTTAGCAACAGCGAAGCCGCTTACGCTGAGCGGTTGTTTGACCTATGTAAAACTATAGTCGCAAGTGTAGGAGTAGGGGAGATCGATCTAGATTAAATAAACATATTACGTAACGACTGTAAAAGCAAACCAGTAAGCTATGACAAAAGTAAAAATTGAAGAAGCTATAACGTTGTTTGACTCAGAAGTAGTCAGCGAAGTCATGGAGATAGTTAATTTCTCCGATGCCGATGGAGCGTACACTATGTGCGAAGACATGGGTAAGTACGAACATGCAGAGTGTATACAGTATCTTTACTTTGAAGAATAAAAACATCTTATGAAAACACATACAACAACAGTAATGCACATGTTTGAACTAAAAGAGTTCTACTTAGAGGTTCCTTTAGAGGTTGAGTACCATTTTGAGAACGATGGTATAGGGTCGTACGAGTATTGGGGTAGTCCGCAATACGACGCAGGTCAAAATTACTGCGTAGTAGATAACATAACTTGGGATCCAATTTACCACTCCAGTGACATTAATGCGGAATTGAAGGAGTACTTAGAGGATCCGGGCAAGTACGATGAGCTTGCGGAAATTGCAGCTAAACTAATAGAAGAACATCCGGAGGAAGAGTACTGGTGATGGCTTTAAGTAATGTAGGAGGTAGTAGAAGTAAAGCTCTTCAAAAGTTGAGCAGATAATAGTTAAACTAAAAAATAAAAGTTATGAACAAAGTTACATTAAAGCAGCAACTCGAAGCCTTCGACAAAGGAATCATCTTAGACAGCGAAGGTAATGAGAATCAATGTCACAATTTCTACGATTGGTTTTGTAAGGATACCTCACTTAAGAATAAATCAATCAAATTATTCAAGCAAGTAAAACGTTGGGTTAAATTTCGCAATACCGATACTGAAAAGGTGTATGTGTTTTTTAAGAATAATTGTCCTGTACGTGGTCCATTATACGATGATTTCAGAATTTGTGATATTGAAACCAGTGATGTTATTTGGACAGTTGTACCAAAATGCGGACATAGCGGTAAGGCAGAGGTGTGGGGTCGAGAGAATGAATTTAAAGGAGCAATTGCTGTAGCAGACAATATGAACGGAATTTATAAACAATCATTTTAATTATGAAAATTACATTAGCAGAAGTTACCTACATTTACGATGTAGAACACAACAACAAACACTACACATTAACTTGTAAAAGCAACGATTACGATACTGATTTCTCTATATGGTCAACATCTGAAGATAAGTCAATTGATGGAGACAATGCTTTGTACGATGAAATTATTACTGCATACGAAGAAGCAATGAATAATGGTTTTATATACGAGAACATAAATTGGGTACGATGAAATTATCACTGCATACGAAGAAGCAGAAAAAGGTACACTTATTCATTATACATATATAGGTATGACAACAGGTCCTAGTTTAAGGGTAAAGGAAACGCCTGAAGAAATACTACGAAAGGTACAACGAGCAGAGAGGGAACCTCCTCCAGCGTCAGCCTATAACCTGTCATAAATTACCCAAAACCTCGCAAATTGTCCCATATAAATTCCAAACCTGTGAAAACTACACCGACCGGCTTCAGACGCTGGCAACTGCACATCCGCAAGGAATGCGTCAACTGCAACCGCCCCGACCACTCCGAAACCATCCGCCAATGGAGAGTCAACTACAACCTGCTTGGTCGCATCCTTCAATCTAAAAACGCCTAACCATGCAGTGGATTAAATGCTCCGAGCGGATGCCTACTGATAACGACCCCGTATTAGTTTACATTCGGGATAGCTACTAAATCATCGCCTTCAAAGAAAAGCTCCTTTGGGTTTGGGAGGGCGAATCGTGGTTCCTATCCGAAGGCCTCTATGTGCATTTAGGCCTATTTATGATTAAAGTAAAACATGGATAATTTTGATTTAAAGAAGTATTTAGTAGAAAATAAATTAACGACTAATTCAAGAATGCTAATAGTAGAAACTCTGTTTAGTACGGGAAGAGAGTACCTTAAGGCTACTGCAAAAGACTACTATAACGTAGATTTAGACAGCCCTAACGTTGAGCATGTATCGTGACTGGGAAACAGATCGG
>OGWD01000063.1_pt1 | contig 12828 bp, 15 predicted proteins | sample 1575981 | NCBI WGS metagenome assembly OGWD01 (sample SAMN07581555, study PRJEB24739) | freshwater metagenome | place: Singapore | collected 2015-04
TTTTTTTTCAAGCAGAAGACGGCATACGAGATCATAGCCGGTGACTGGAGTTCAGACGTGTGCTCTTCCGATCTGTTTCCCAGTCACGATAGCCATTTGAAATTCTATTCACTATATCAGCAATAGGTAGATAAAGATTATTTTCTACTGTATAGTTTGAATATGTCCATCTAGTAGAATAGGTAATTAATTTATCATCTGTATAATCTAAACTTTGTTCTGATACTTGATATGGTACACAATTGTAAAAATTAAAAACTTTTCTTGGTATCATTGAAATGCTATGATAGGTTCTTGTGTATTCAAGTAATGTCATGTTTACTTTCATATTTTTAAAATCTTTTCTGCCTCTCACATCGTTAGGACGAGCAACCATACCAAAATGAGATGCTAAAATTACCCAAGGCCGGACTACAAAATCAATAAATGAGGTGTTTGTTTCTCTAAAATCTATTACTAGGGTAGGGGGCTCTGTAGATCTACCACCCCCGAGAATGCCGGGTAGAAAGCCTCGATTATTTGGTACAGATGTAGAAATTACATCAAATTGTTCAGTAGGAATAGTAATAGAATGGGCAAATAAGCATCCAATCACGCGTTGTAGGGGATAGCTATTTAAAATAGTAGTAGCAGTATTGATATCAAATCCTTTTTTTGACCCATCAGTACGCTCTAATCCCTGAATTATACTGGTTCTTAGAGCTGCAGGGTAGTTATCAACTACTATAATCCATTGTGAGGAATTGGGAATCGAAGTAAACCATGATTCCATTTGAAAGAGAAAATAATCTCTAACACTTATTATAGGAACCCCGGGTATGTTAAACCCAAATAAATTAGTAACTTGTGGGGCGAATAACGGGTTTGTTCCAGTTGCCAGGCCTGTGAAATTATTTCCTAAAGCATTTAAAGCATTAGTAAACGGATTATTCACCTAAATATTTAGGTAAGAAAGTAAATTTAGGACAATTTTCTCCAATAATGATACGAAATCGTAGCAGTAAATTCAATGGTCTGTCCAGATCCCTCTGCTATATTGTAAGCAAGAGGACCGACATTTCTTACAGAAACACCAACTAATTGATATTGAGCAATTTTATTCATTTGATTATCTAGTTGTACTAAATCTATGATAGCTGTTTGTTTAGGAGCAAAATAATTACCAGTAGAATTGGAATCATCAAAAATATCAGTAGACCATTGTTCAAATTTTTGACGAATCTGAGAATTCGCATCTGCATAAAATGTTAAAGTATACCCCTCACTATTCGGATATGTAGCATTACCAGGAATGTTAAAATTTAATCCCATATATTGAACTGGTACATTAGTAATACTTCTTTCTGGTAGAGTTGCTGTTTTTACATAAACGAGATCATTCTCATCAAAGGTAACTGTACTGGCACCACCTGTATTAATTGAGAGAACTCTAAAGTTAAAATCGCGAGCAAATTCTCTTGTTGCTGCTACTCGGTAAAAGTCTGTTATAAGTTGATTTACGTCTGCCATAAAATTATTTATTCTTTAAATTAGTTATGTAATAATCTCCTGGAAGTTTGTACCGGTTCTAGTTGCATAGAAGTTGCAAAGTATGTATTCTGCAGTTCTTACCGGTTTAATATAGATATCTATCACAAGAGTATTATCATCAATAATAGCAGGAGTATTATTGCGCTCATCACATATAATCAAATAATCAAATATACCTTGTGTATTCTTTGCATTATCAAAGATCGGTGTAATAGAATTCAATACTTGTGTACGAGTAAACAATGTGTTTGGCTCGAATACAAAATACTTGATAATATCGCGTGTTGAGGATTCTAAGCTCAAGAATAGTCGGCGTACATTAATACGATCAAATGCGCTTGGTTTCTTTTGAAGTGTCTTCTGACCAAAGATTACAAATCCTTCGGCTGGAAAAAACGTTACCGGATTAAGATTTGCTTTGTAGAGCTGATCGCGTTGTTTTTGCTTAGGATAAATTGCAATATCGTTTACCCCGGCTAATATACCACGGGTAAACCCGGCAGGAGCAAACCAAGGCTGATAATTACTATCTGTGTTGGCCATGGCAGCGGCAGCAAACCCAGAAAATGGTACCCATACCTCTTCAGATGAAGCAACATCTGTTACTTTTGCACAATTAGCAAATGTACAAGCATAACTTGTATTGATACTTGCAAATTGATTTCTTAAAGGCCAGTAAATGTTGTTTGAAAATGTATTGGTAGGTAAATCAAGAGTTTTAACATTTGAACCTTGTACAAAAATATTAGTAATTGGGTCAGCAATAAATAACAAATCCTTGCGATTATTAGCAAGAGAAATAAATGTATTAGCAACTGCATTGTAGCGTGTTAAAGCCACCGGGGTTGTTGATGTATTTTGTGAAGTTAGTGAATTAACCATGGAATCAAAAGGAACACTATCATCAAAATAATTTAACGTACGAGGGTTAAAGGAATTTACATAAACAGTTCCTAACCCCGCTTCTACGGCAATATTAATAGGAAATAAATCTGTATTATTTACTTTATCTAGAGCAACAGATAGTTTTGTTGGTAGTGTACCGACCTCTTTAGTTGCAAGATCTTGATCGTTATAGTCACCAAGTGCTACAAGAGAATCTGTACTTCCATAATCGGCTATTAAGCTTTGAACCACAGCAGAAGGGGCTCCAACACGTTCCTCGTACTGCTGTTCTGTTTCATTGGCTAGTGGCGAGGACATTGGTGTGCTGAGAAATCTTGCTTTCTTTTTCGGAACTCCATTTGAATTGAGCCATGTTACCCCGTTTTTATTAGAAATATTAGGATTGACAAGTGTAGTGACAGTTGTAGATGGGTTGTCTATTTGTTCAATATAAAAACTAGTTGCAGGTCCACCATTTTCATTATTTATTTGACGATGATAATCAAGTGAACCAACATATCCTTCTTGAAAAACGTAATCTAATGTAACAGTATCGGGTGAAAAAACGGACTGACGGAGTTTAAATACACCTAGCGTTATGGTGTCGTCGAATTGACTAGAGAAAATATCAAAATTAGATACATTTTCTAGTACTTCAGAAATACTTCCTGATGCACCACCAGGAGCTGCAGATAGAGGGAAATTCAATCTCACCGCAGGCATTGTGACATATGCATCACCGGATATTGCTGTGGCGTTTGTATTGATAGATAGCACACTATTAACGCTATCAAAATTTGTTGCAGGGTTTAAATTAGTATTATCAATAATACCTACATATGATCCCTCATATTTTGTATTAATAGTAGTTTGAGCTTTATTTAAAATTATAAGCCCGGCGCCGGCAAAAGAAGCAACACTACTAAAGGTACCCGGGCCAGTAGCTGTAGAAGACCATGCATAAGCATCACCGCGTAATATGGATAGATATTGGCTTTGTGAAAGTTTTACATGGGTGGGTTTTCCAAAGAAATATGCTCCTGTTGATGCTACCGTGAGTGAAGTAGAGCTTGCACCATTTACATACGTAACAACGGGGTACACTAAAGCAGAATAATCATCAGTATAGTCTAACCCGGCGCCGGCACCATAGGGTAGACGATAAACAATAACACTAGCCGGCGATTGTAGGACGGCTTTTGTAGTGTGGTAAAAATATCTTTCTGCAGCATTTGTAGGCACGCCAAAAACTTGTTCGAATTCAGATAATGAAGCAATGCTAATTGGTTCAGAAGTAGGGCCTCTTTCAGCAAATCCAGGAATAAATACGGTTGTTGAGGCGTTCCTGCTGCGCCTAACGAAAGATCTACTTCACTAATTTGAACACCGGGGCTTTGAATTGTACGTGCCATATAAAGTATTTATTGTTTTTTAGATCAAACTTTTTAATTTTTTACAAACTATCTACAGTTTCGACTAAAGAAACTAAAAGCTGTGAATAATTAAAAGTAAAAAATGTCTCAATTTCACCAGGATCTCTATTATTAAATGTAATTCCCCCTAAGGCAGTAGGAAAGGCATTAATATATTTAAATTCTACAGATCTTTTATCATATTCGTCTAATGCAAAAATAGATATATTTGCAGCATAAACTAATATATCTTTTTTATTATTTTTGGGATCCGGAAGTAAGTTAGAAGAATCAAATGTTCCAGAACGCTGATCATTAAATAAATTCAACCATTTAAAAATGGTCCAATAATTATTAAACCGATTGTCTACAGTAAAATTGACGGTAACCGGGGGGTAAGGATCTCTAGCTTGACTTGAAGCAACATGAGTTTGCCCAGAATATTTTACATTAAGAACTGGTACTTCTATATCAGGCACTAAAGAACCATAGACAGAGAATTGAATAGCATCAGGAAATATAGATTGATCGGTTCGCGTAAGCTTACGTGCAATAGATTTTAATCCATCCGGAAAATTTAAAACTAGTAAAAATTTATCTTTTCTAGATTTATTAAAAGGGCTCTGTGAATAGTTAACTAAGTTTGCCATAATATTATTTAACCTAAACGCCTCCAACCTTCTGCTTCTAAATCGGCCATATCATTTGCAGAAGTATTTTCTGTACTGGGAATGTAAATAGGAAGAGGATTGCCTCCTAAATTTTCCTTTTCATTTGAATAGATAGATGTGGGGTTTATAAAATGCTTGATTCCAAAATCTAGAGATTTTAATTTTAAAGGTTTTCTGTTTGAATCAAACTGTTCGATTTCGTAATACTTATCAACAAGATCATTTTCTAGTATCATTAATGCCCATATTAAACTCATAACTCGGTCATCCCAATTATCAGCTCCAGGCTTTGCAGCCCAAGTACCGTTAGGATATCGTACAAAAGATTTTAACTCATTTAATGTTTTCAGATCAAATATTTTTAATGCTTTGACTTCATTACACCAATATCTCATATTCATTACTCCTTTGTATTTGGAGTTGGTATGGGCTTGTACTCCTAATTTATTATATTTGTTTCCGTTTATTTTAGCTCCATAAGAAATAATATTTTCATAATGATGTACATTTTTTAATTGATCAACAACTTGTGCACCACAATTATTTCTTTCAATTAGTGCGGGTGGAGAGCCCCAGTGTTGTAAGATTTCAAAAAGTTTTGTAGTAAAATTGTAAGGGCTTATTTCGCGATTATGATAAATTGCTACTTGTTTTATTTCTCTTAAATCGGTAATATCAAAAATCTGTATTACACTTGCAGCTTCCCCTACGCCCTCGCTTATATCAACACCTGCGACATATAAATTATCTTTTTGCGGTTCTTCCCAAAGTAAATATTTTCCTTCCTCAAAAACAAATCTCGGATCTGCGCATGTCTCTTTCATTTCTTCGAATAATTTTTCATCCAACGCACTTTCACCGGTCTGCAAAAATACATTACCAAATTCCTGATCAAACACCTCTCTGCTTCCTAAAGTCCTTATTGTTTTTTCTTTCCATGCCTCATCACGCCCGGGAAATTCCCACCAATCAACTTTTTCTGCATGCCAATCATTTTTACCTTCTACTGCGCCGACATATAAATCATGAAATAAATTATCTGTACCGTTTGGAGTTGAAGCAACAAATATCTTAGATTTTTTTGACGAGGAAATAATAGGATATACGGAACTCCAGAACTGTTCAACAAGATGGTTGTCAATAAATGCTAACTCGTCCAAGATAAGAACATTACAGCTATCGCCTCTACCCGCATCACTACTAGTTGTCGAAATACCGATACTGGACCCGTTTCCCAAGGACATTGATGTTTTCCCATATTCTACGGTTCCTGGTTTAAGGTAGTTTGGTAGTTTCTCATAAGCTAAACGAACTCTCTTAAAAATATTAATAGCTGTTTGTTCTTTATTGGCTACTATAAGAATACGCTGGTCCTCGAAAAAGCTGGCTATCCATAATGCATATATGGTCATTAAGGTGGTATTACTAGTTGGTATATATTGCTTACCGCAAAGAAATGTACCTGTATCGTTATCAACAGTAATACATCTCACCGGTACAGATTTAACAGGTTTAATTGATTTGATGTAATGCCATTGCGCTCTAAGTTTAGATTCGTTTACAAATTCTTTACATTTAATTCTATTTCTTTTGAAGCTTAACTTACAAACATATTCTATTGGCGTAAAGGTTAGTACGCCAACTTCTGAACACTCTATATTTTTAAATTTAGGTATAAACGTTTTTTGTGTTACTTTATAACCTAGGCTTTCTAATAGTTCACGTACCTGAGCTACTAAATTTAAATTGGTATTATAAAATTGTGTTATACCATTTTTATTCACATACCCATCACTATCTATTAATCCTTGTAATAATTCTAAACGCTGTTGTCTACTACCTCTTAGATAAATATTAGGAATATGCTTGTTGTAGGATAAATTATTTTCTTTTAATAAAGCACTTAAACTTTTTGTTTTTACACCTTCATTCACTGTAATTCTTAAAGTATAGACATCTTGATTGTATTCATGCAGTGTAAGTTTATCAAACTGTTTTTGTTGGTTTGTTAAAATGTCAGTTAAATCATAAATATCGCGTTTACCTACTGTTATTGCCCCTCCTTCAGAAGACCCATCACCGAGCCATAAACCTAAAACATAAGGGTCTATGGGTAATAAAGTGTTAATAGTTTCAATACCATTTAAGCATACCGGTATTCTATGATTAGGTTCTTGCCTTGTTTTTGATTTTGTAAGTAAAGTTTCAGAAATATTTTTTGTCGTTTTTTTGGAGCCGTTAATATTGTTACTACGTTCAGCTCGAGTCTGCGTAAACCAAAGATGATCTTCATCGGCAACTATTTTTTCACCGTTGTCAAACTCTATTTCATAGCAGTTTCTATCTGTTAAGATATTATGAGCTTTAGCCACTTTACACTGCTTACCATCAATACCAAAAACTATATCACCGTCTTTTAGCTCACCCATGGTAGTCCATCCTAAAGGCGTGGGTATAGGTGTATCTAAAGCTAATGCTTTACCAATCTGACGAGATGCTAGTAAGCAAACAAATCTATTATCTCTTAAACTCCTTAAAATTCTTTTTTGATATGAATGAAGCTTGATCTTCATCTTTCCTTCGTCGAGATTAGTAATATAAAAAAAGTTCTCCGCAAAGTATAAAATGTTCTTTCTACACTTAGCTATATCTTCAACCCACTCCGGATGTGCTTCATAATCAAATGTAGCTTCTGTGGTAGGAAGGTTTTGATTACCTAAATAAAATGAACTTTCTTGTTTTTTAGGCATATATAACATAAATACTTAATATGAACCAGGTCAGAACGCTAGTAGAAATGGGAGATGTATATGAAAAGTCTGTTATAGAAGAAAAGAAGTCGGTTTTTCCTCCTAAAAATACTTTTAAGCTAGCTACAGATAAAAAACCAGTTGAAGCAAAAGTTGATTCTAAAGCATTTCTTCCTAAGAACTCTGGCCCAGAAAATGCTGATAATTTTAAGAAAGATTTAATTGATCCAGAAACAGCTAAAAAAGATAATTTTTATGAACCTAAAAAATTCTCACAAAATCTTGAAAAAACAGAAGTACAAACAATAAATAATTTTATGAGCAAATCTATTTTTGATAAACTATATGAAGATGTTATGGGCGGTCAGCCTGTTGATCAGGAAGTTAACGATACTGAAGCCCTTGGTCTACCCGGTGAAGAGGGTGGTAGCGATGAAGGTGAAGTAACCCTTACTTTGCCTCGTGAGCACGCAGCTGCATTGTGTGATGCGTTGAAAGCAGTTTTAGGTGAAGACGAAGTAGAAGATGAAGTTGGCGGCGAAGAGGAAGTCGATTCTTCTGAAGAAGCTAATGAAGAAAAGGATAAGAAAGATCATAAAGAAGAAGAAAAAGACGAAGATGCAGAAGGTGTTGCAAAGGAAGCAACGGAATTAAAAGAATTACCTGCATCTGCCGGTCAGTCTCTACAAAAGAAAGACAATAAAGTCGGCGATGTAACAAAGAGCTTAGTTTCCAGCGGTGATGGCGATGCAAAGGTCACTGATAAAGTTGGTAATGATGGTGAGAAAGGTCATGCCTTAGTAGGTGCTGGTGTAAAGGGTGCAACAGCATTTACAGGTAAGGACAATAAGGTGGCCAGCAAGACAAGTAAAGTTGGTTCTTATCTAGCTGGTTTAAAGTAATAGTAGTCAAAAAATAGTAAAAATTGGGCCTAATGTAAATTAGGCCCTTTTTTTTGCTTAAATATCTATATGACCTTTAAGGATTATTTTCATAATAATAAAATTACTAAAGAAAAGCCTTTAGGAGTAAAAAAGCGCCACATGAATTCAATAATAAGAGATGTGAGTTCGCATCCAAAACATCCCGGTAGAACTGTACCTCATATGCACCGCTCTTTTAAGGAAAATCAAAAAGTAAAGTCTTTAAAAAGTAAAAATAACGGTCGATACGTATGTAATAATAGAGATATTCAGGAGATAGAAGCAGAATTTAATCTTAAGTATGATACAAATAAATCTAAAAATCTAGGAAATACTGGTATTACTCTACGATATGATCCTGTTTTAAGTGCACCGGTATTAGAAAAGATATGATTAGTAAAGATTATTATACCGGTAACCCCGATCCTAAAGTATACCCGTTTTTCTACGTTGACAATCCTTGTATAAGATTTACAGATAAAGACAATAATCAAAGTGAACGCTTACTCATGAGTAATTATTGGAAAGAACAAATTGGTCTTTATGGTCAAAAAGTGGGTTATATAGTTAATAACACAACAACTCTTAGCGCCGATATGCTTTATGGTGAACAGCCAACCCAACAATATTCCTCGCCCGTAAATTTAATTATAGCAATTAATTTAAATGAAAATGCTTTAATGTTAAGTAAATTTGGCCTTGTATCAGATGATGAGGTAACTGCTTTTGTGCATATTAGTTCATTTTACGAAACATTTGGTTATGGAGCTGAACCAAAATCTGGAGATTTATTTCAGCTTGTTGAATATGGTAATGATAGACCGGGGGGCAGAAATGGTAATATATATGAAATTACCCAGAGATTAGACCAAGATATAGCACAAATAAATCCTCTAGCCGGTCATTATGTCTGGTTAATAAAGGCTAAGCGTTTTGAATATTCATTTGAACCAGGATTATCTGGAGAAGCTGTTAACGATCAAGTATTTGACGATACAAAGCAACCGGGTATTTCCGGGGCAGACAAGCCTTATAATTATAATGTCGATAATGCCTCAAAAGTTATATTTGATTATGGGCAGACAAATTATAGTGATGTATATGGGGGATATTAATCCTCTGCGGGCTCGTAAACAATTTCTTCGAGTTTATCATACTCAGGGAGCTTTTCATTTCTTAGAGCTGAAATAAATTTGTCTCCTTCTCTACAATTAGAAAACTCTATTTCAATTATGCTTTGATCTGAGCCAATAAATTTATAAAAAAATTTATCTTCTTTTTTAGATATGTTTATAAGCTTATAAACAATACCTGGCTTAAAACGCCTATCTTTTACAGCATGTCCAATTCTGTAATTTAAGCTAAAACTTGTTCCGATGATGTAATGCATGGTTGAATTAGTTTGCCTGGTGTTTCATTAGTAATAACTTCGTCTTTCATAGAATCAAATCTTTCAACTATATACTTCTGAAAAGCTAAGGGCTTGACCCAATCTACATCTTTATCATATAAATTTACTTTAGATTTTATCTCCAGAAAAGCTCTTCAATTTAAAGCAAAGCCATCTCGTATACTCATCAACTGTGAGTTTGTGTTTATTTTCCTTACATTCAACTGTTATGTATTTTTTTGAGGGTACTAAGGGCATATCCTATAATAATGGCGGTAAAGTAATTTTTATCAAGCAAATAATTTTGTTTATTTAGAGCATATAATATGTTATAAATTGCATCAAAAGACTCTCTTAATGATTCCAAGCTTTTTTTAAAATTATGTGTTATTTCACTTTTTACATCCTCATTTATATGATTACTATTTTTAATAGCATTACAAAATGTATCTGTTATTAGGAAAATAAAATTTTTAATAATATTTTTATCACATGAAAGATCATTTTTCATATAAACCAATCCGCGCTCAAAATAAGAAAGAGAAGAAACATCGAGATTTTTTTTAAAGAGTAAAATAATTTCATCTATAGGAATTAAAGGTTTAGAAGTAGAGATATCTACAAAAGAGGATGGAACTGTTGTAGTAAGTTTTTCGATACTTTCAGGGATTTTCATTAGTTATTTTTTTAATTAAACTATCGTCTATAATGGGCAGTTCTGTAGTAAGAGGTTCTGTTGTAATTGCAGTCTCAGAAAATACTTGTACACTTACTAGTTTGCTACATTCTTTACATTTATAATAATTTGAAGTATTTAGAGTAATAGGAACAAAATCAGTAATTTTTTTATAACAAGGGCAGGTGACTTCTAAACCCTGAAATGAGAGTTCTTTAAGTTTTTGAAGTTCAATTTTCTTAACTTTTAAAGCTATAAAAGTAGAGAGTAAGGAATTGTAAACGGAAAACCCCACTATCTGTAAAAAAGCCCCAATTAAAATGCCAACAATAGTATTTACACCAAAAGAAGATAAGCATAAACCTATAAGCAAGCTTACAGTAATAAGAGCAATCGATTGAAATGCTAATTTTTTAAGCATTAATATATTTTAAAGGAAATTTAAGTTTTTGCAACCTTTTTTTGAGTAGTGTAAATTATGCTTTTTAAAATTTTATTTATGATTTCAAGTCGTTTTACAATAGACAAAATCTTTAATTTTGCTTCTTTATTTTGTTGTAAAACGGGGTTTCTTAAAGATTGTTTAAAGAGTTGAATAGAATTATTCGTTTTTATGTAGAGATCACCTAATTGTTCAATGGTACTGGGTATAGGATAAGGTAGTACTTTGTCAGCTCTTACATCGTTAGGATGTTGATATACTGTCTTATTAAACAAATCTTTTAATGTAACTCTTTGAGTGGCAAGCTCGCGAGAAGCTATTCCGGAAGTCCATTTATTATACTGCATAATTTCTTCAAATAGCAATTTTTTCACATTAATATTTATAAATATTAGTATGAAGCTTTTCGAAAATAAGTTTTGTTCTATATTAGAAGCAGACGAAGATACCCAGCCTGTTGCTCCTGCAGATGATAAACAAGCGCTGGCCCAGACACTGCAATCTGCCACTCCTTCAGATTTTGATGTTCAAGCAGGTGAAAGGCAGAAGCGGGTTGATCAAGAAAAAATTAATCAAGTGAGTAAATTGAAGGAATGGGTTTCAAAAATTGATGAGTTTATTAACTATCTAAATGGCACTGAACCAACCTCTATCCAAGTACAGCTTCATTCAGCTCCTTGTGAAACTATTTTTGAAGATATAGCAAGAAGTGAAAAAAAGAAAATATCAAGACTTGCAGCAGAATTAAGTTCGTTAAGTGAATCGTTAAAAGGTTATTTAATTTCTTCTAACGACAGATAATTTTAGCTTAGCTTTTAAATCGCTAAAACTATTGTTTATTAAAAAAGAAGTATCGATTTTACTGAGGTTTTTATCTATACATAAATCATTTATATCTTTATATTTTTTACTCAATTCTTCTGGCCATATAAAGACGGTCTCGCCATTTTCAATTAATTTTAATGTCTTGTTATAGCTTGCTTTATCTAGCCATTGATTATCTAAAACCCAAATTTTTTTATGTAAAAGAAAAGAAGCTAATTGTAATTCTTGTAAACGAGAAAACATAGCAGAACTATTTTCCTGTATACCAGCAACTGCTACTCCATTTTCTACAAAAAATGAATCTATAGGCCCTTCAAATATAAAAATATAATCATTTTTAGATGACACTTTATGAATATTAAATAAAGATTTTTCGCCATTAATTTTACTTAAATATTTTGGATAAAATTTTAAATCTTGTGAGAAAATAGCTCTTGATTGATAAAAAATAATATCTTTATTTTCATTATAAAAAGGAATAATAAGTCTATTTTTATGTGTTCTGTCTGTTAAGGAAACAAAAAGCGCTTCTGGTTTATTTACTGCTTTATCTAATAATCTTTTGTTAATTAAACCTATAGCTTCCCTTACTACATTATTATTTTTATAAAAATCTGTTTGTGAATTGTCAAAAAGATTTATTGAATCTGTTGGTAGTTTTTCAAACTGTTTAACTATTTTCTTCTCTTCCTTGTATGATTCGAGAGGTAAAATTTCATAATTTTTACTTTCTTCTATAATTTCGCTAAATGTCATATTAGCTACTTCTTGTATCCATTTTATAGGATCACTGTACCATCCGCAATTATGACAACAAATAATATTATCTTCAACTATATATATGCATCTTCTTTTCTTAAGCCATGAAGTACCCTCTCTGCATACCGGGCACCCCGCCGTATAGGTATTGCTAAGTCTTTTAAATTTAGGGTAACCGGCGTACTGATAAAATTTTTGAACTATATATTCTTGAGGAACAATCACACCATATTATAAGTGATTTAAAAAAAATAACTACAAAAAAATTATGACTTCTTTACTGGGACATCTTTTACGGATACTACACCTTTTCTAATAAACGTACCGCTAGCTGGGTCAATATAATGGGCTTCTGTAATTTCTTTACCTTCACGAATATACGTTTTTAAAATAGGCTTAACAGTCTGTCCGCTTATAGGAGAAACAATAGGTCGAGGTGATATAATATCCATGCAATTATTTATTCTTATGATTTAAAATACTACTTGTTTTTACTATACTGCTTTACACAAACATCATAAACTTTGGGTGGCAATTTCTCTACTGGCTATCGTGACTGGGAAAC
>OGWD01000064.1_pt1 | contig 12588 bp, 16 predicted proteins | sample 1575981 | NCBI WGS metagenome assembly OGWD01 (sample SAMN07581555, study PRJEB24739) | freshwater metagenome | place: Singapore | collected 2015-04
TACAAAGATATGATTCTGTTATTGCAGCACGCGACGCATTCCCCGCATTGCAACAACAATACATTGACGGCAAGATAACAGCACAACAGCTAACAGATGGAATGCGTGCCGCGGGTATTAGCGACACGATAAAAACAACCAACGGAGAAATACCTTTGGTTGTGCATCTTAATGCCATCAGGGAAGGTGGCGTATTAGACAGTAATGAAGCAACCCGACTGGCCATACAAATGGCAGGGAAGTTGCAACAAGTAGATCGAAACGGCACGCATGTACTGTGGGGCATCACCGATGAAGGCGACTATCGGGTCGTAGCAGCGTATGACAAAAACTTCAAGGATGTCACCACACAATTTGCCAATGCCACCCCGCAGGCAATAACAAAGTGGAGCCAGCAGGTCGATCAAAAATACGCCGACGGATTGCAAAGAAAAAGCACCGCGATTGGCAATGCATTCTTTGCCCCGTACAGCACAGTAACTCCAGCGCAAGCAATCGCACAATTACAACGCGAAGGAATCCCAGGGAAACTAGCCGAAAGCATAGTCACAAACTGGGCAGCGCAGCGCGAGGTAATTGGACAAAAGAGTCTTGATTATGATCCAGTTACAAAAACCACAAATCGACTGCTTACATATGAAGAATATTTGCGGGTTACAAATCAGGCAAATAAAGTAGTAGTAAAAGGAAATGACGATGTTCCTATAAATTACGATGTGTCAAATCCTGACATGATCGGCACACCAACAATAGCGGGAGCAACACAAGTAGCAACACAACAAAACCTTAAACCGCAAACATCAAGAGAAGCCTATGATTTATATGTGCAACAAAACGCGTATTTACGATCAAATAATTTAACCCCAGGCGTAGATGGCAGATTTCGCACGGCGTCTGGCGATCCGTCGCAGCAGCGGTATCTTGTTCCAGGCGAAGTAGCCAGAGCGATGCAATTTGTTCCAAAAGAAGAAAGGAATAAAACAGTAGATGATTTTGCAAGAACATTTGACAAATATATAAAGGTCGCACAACAAATTGGAACCCCGTTTGAAAATTTTTTAATTTCGGCAGGGCTTGGAATTACTGGATCGTTATCACAAATGAGTGCTGGCATTTCTACTACGGTTACGCAAGATGCCAACAATTCCTTTGCGGTAGCGATGCGCGGCATTGGAGACATGTTAAAAAAAGCATCGGATGACATGGTGCCAGACCTGGCGCGGCAGTCTGCATATCATCAAAATCAAATTTACCAAGCGAAGGGTTTTGACAAAATTACAGAAGGTTTGAAGTGGATGGGCAACGCGCCAATAAGTTTGACCCGCGAAGTGCTAATAGAAGTAGGAGAAGATGTCGCTGTAGGAGGAGTATTAATAAAAGCATTGAGTGCGCTAAAAGTGCCTGCAGCCATAGCAATGGGCCATGCCACAGGAGAGTTTATAACGGCAGGGGGGCAACAAACAGAAGAAAATGTAAGAGAACTTAATAAATTAATTGGCGATCCAAAACTGGTAGCAAAATTAAGTTCACAAGCGGCATATCCAGCAGCATTGGCAGAATCAATGGTGGCTTATGGGTTTGCAAAAGTGCCAATATCGCAAAGACCAGGACTGCGACAAATACTAGGTATTACAAGAGAGACTGGCAGCGGCGGCATAGAAGAAGGGGTAAACATTTATATAAATAATCGCGGACTAGGAAAAGAAGACGATTGGAATGAAATTTTTACGGGCGCTGTTATTGGGTCAGTGATACAAGGCAATACAGCAGCAGCGCAAGAGGTTGCGGCCTTTATTCCCAAAGACAGCCCAACGAATGCTGCGGTATATAGAGAAATAAGAAAAATAGAGCAACAAGACCCAAGTATTGTAATTCCAAAAGAAGTGTTTAACAATTTAATTTCCGAGCCGGTAACTGTAAAAGAAATTATTGGAGATGTTGTTATCACGGAAAACCAAGCTGGCAAAACATTTGTTGTCAGCAACACTGATTTGGGAGCAGTAAAAGGAGAAGTTCTTAACAAGCCAAGCTATTTCTTTGATGAAACACAATTAACGCCAAGTGAAACAATAAATTTAGTAGATCAAATACAAGGCGCATATCGCAATCAACTTAATAGAACAGCGACGTTTGATGAAATTGCCCCATTGTTAAGACAAACATCGCCAGTAAATATAAACCAACTGGAAACAAACCTTAATCAATCCCCAGAAGGCAGGCAATACGACATCCAAATTGTCAATAAGATGCCAATCAGCGAACTCACAACAATTGCACAAAACGCGCAAAACGATGGAGCGTCAATTGCAGAAATTCGCAGCCTGATGGACAGCTATGAAATTCCAGCAGACAAACAAAACACAGTGATTTCCGCGATTGTTCCCCGCAATACAGTAGAAGGAACAGTCACAACAGTGCGCAATGGGTCTGCAATTATTGCAGCAAACGGAACGACGTATACAGTGCCTGCTGGTACGCTCAAGTCCGGAGATATGGTCAATGTCAACGTAGCAACAGAAAACGATATAGCGCCGACAGTAACAACAATACAACCAAAAACATCAGATGAAAAAATAACAACAATATTTGAACAACTTTTAGGTCGTCAGCCAGATGCTGAAGGGTTGAATTTTTATCGTTATTTTGATGAACAAACAATTAGAAATAGTATTCTTGCATCACCTGAATATCAGACAAAAGAAAAAGACAGAGAAATAACAACAATATTTGAACAATTGTTAGGTAGAAAGCCAGATGCTGAGGGTTTAAATTTTTATCGTAATTTTGATGAACAAACAATTAGAAATAGTATTCTTGCATCACCTGAATATAAGACAAAAAATGCTGCAACTATTGTAGGTAACGATACCACTGGCACTACTACCGGAACTACAACTGGCACTAATACTGGTACTACTACCGGAACCACTACTGGTGCTACTACTGGGTCTACTACTGGTGCTACCACTGCCTCCGATACTTCATCTACGCCTACTTATTCAAACGATGTTGTAGCTAAATATATCCAAAGTTTAACTGGAGCTGCTAGCACTTCACCTCAAGATCTTTTAGCAAAAATTACTTCAGATTGGAATTCTGGTAACACTTCGACGGTGCAGCAAATTCTTAATGATGCTAAAAATGCTAATGTACCGGATTCACAATTAGCTCAAGTATTAGGTACGACTGTTGAAGGTATAGTGGCTGTTAGAAATACGCTAGCTGGCACTACTACTGGCACTACTACTGGTGGTACAAAAGTTACTGGTGGTGGTACCACTGGTGGTACAAAAGTTACTGGTACTGACACTACAGTTACTGGTGGTGGTACTACAGTTACTGGTGGTACTGGTACAAAAGTTACTGGTACTGATACTACTGGTGGTACAAAAGTTACTGGTACTGACACTACAGTTACTACTGGTGGTATACAATTAACAGGATCGCAAGAGCCTGCTGTAACAGTTAAGCCAACTGTAAAAACGCTTACAAGTGCAGAAAAAAACGCAAGTATTTCAATATCAAAATCAATATCAAAACAAGAATATTTCCAATCTGTTAGTTTAAGCTCATTAAACAAAAAATTTGAAAGAGAGCAGCGCGAACAAAGTATATCAACGTCAATATCGCAAGCAAAATCTATAAGTACAGAAAAGCGCATTTCGCAAAGTATTTCGGAAAAAAATGCTTCTGTATCACAATCAATAAGCCGCTCAACATCACAATCAATTGCTATATCAAAGTCATTATCAATAAGCGCAAGCCCATCAATATCCAAGTCTGTATCGCAATCAATATCAATATCCGTCGCGCAATCTGTAGCAACAAAAGCATATCAAGAAGCGCAACAATCAATATCGACAAAACTGGCAATATCCCAAAGCATTTCGCAACAACAAGCTCTTAATCAATCAATATCAACATCACTACAAAATGTTTCTATAGAAAACCGAATTCGTGAATTAAACGCTAAAGCAGCAGAACAAAATGTACTGCTGCAACCAAGCATTTCTCAAGATTTGTCAGTAGCAACAAGCAATTCAATTTCTATTAAACTTAGCCAACAGTTGGAAGCATTAATTGCACAAGAAAAAATAAACCTTAACATTCCGCCAGAAACCAAAACACAAGAACAAACCAATGCTGATTTATTGGCATCAATATCACAAAGCATATCCATTTCAGAGCGGTTGCAACAAAATGCAGCGGCAAATGTACAACCCGAGGTGCAACCAGAAAATCTTATCAATCCGAATGTACCTCCTGTGTCACCTAATGTCCCGCCGGTATCACCTAATGTCCCGCCGGTATCTCCAAATACCCCTCCAGTATCTCCAAATACTCTTCCGGTATCACCAAATGTCCCGCTGGTATCACCAAATGTCCTGGCAACAGACCCGAACGTCAATCCAAATGTAAACGTACCAATTGTTATCAATCCTCAAGTACCGTCGTTGCCTCCTACCATACCTCCGGTAACCACGACATCCCCTCCCCCACAACCGCCCACAATACCGCCGGTGACAACGACATCACAGCCGCCGCAGCCGCCTACAAATCCGCCCGTGACGACGACATCACGACCACCTGTTAAGACCACATCAAAGCCTCCTGTAACAACAACGCCACCACCGTTTCCTTTATTTTTTGTGCCACCTGTGCAGCAAAAGAAAACGTATGTAGAATATGATTTTCCTATTGTTCCGCCGCCAGAATTCGGGCCGTTTGATCTTTTCAAGGCGCCCAATTATTTGCGCCCATTGGCAAACACGCAGCCAAACTTTGGTCTTGCAGCACTTTTAGGAGCAGTCAATGATGCCAAGCAGAGGAATGGGGGCAATACGCCCCAACAAGGTTCCAACACTCAAACGCCGGCGTGACAACACAGACTTTTTGGAGTATGCTCAAGGTGGAGAAGTATGGGATAAGCCAAGGCCTAAGAAGTTAGGAAAGCCGCAGGCACTATCGCCAAGCGCCAAGGCAAGCGCCAAGGCGGCGGCAAAAGCAGCGGGCCGACCGTATCCAAACCTTGTGGATAACATGCGAGCGGCAAGGAAAAAATAATGTCCACCACTGGTGCAACAGTCTTCCAGCCCAATCTCAACGAGATTATGGAAGAAGCTTATGAGCGATGTGGCAGAGAATTGCGGTCGGGCTATGATTTCCGGACGGCACGGCGCAGTTTGAATTTGCTTCTGACCGAATGGGCTAACCGTGGCATCAATCTGTGGACCATGGAACAAGGCGCCATCCCGCTGTACGCCAATCAAATTACCTATCCGTTGCCCATCAATACAGTCGATCTGGTAGAGACGATTGTCCGCACCGGAGAGGGAAGCAACCAAACCGACATCAACATTAGCAGGATTTCGGTAAGCACTTACTCGACGATTCCGAACAAACTTGCAACCGGGCGGCCTATCCAAATCTACATCGACCGACAGGGCGGCCAAACCTACACGTTTACTGCAACAATTGCAGATGCAGTAAGCAGTAGCGCGGAGACTATTCCAGTAACTTCCCTGGTTGGAGTGCCCTATGCGGGCTTTGCAACCATCAACACGGAGACGGTGTATTACTATGGAACCAGTACCCAAGCTGAAAATGTGGCAACGAATACATCAACATTTGCAACACTTAACAACGTGGTTCGCGGCCAAAATAATACAGTTGCAGCATCGCATGCGGCGGGCGCGGCAATAACAAACACGAAATTTCCCAACGTGACCGTGTGGCCGGCGCCAGACCAAGGAGCTGTTAGCAATCCGTTTTACACGCTCATTTACTGGCGACTGCGCCGATTGCAAGACGCTGGCAACGGAGTCAATGTAGAAGACATACCGTTTAGATTTCAGGAAGCATTGGTATCAGGATTGGCATACAAACTTTCAATGAAGGTGGAAGGCGGCCTAGAGCGCATGCAAGTCCTCAAGGCGCAGTATGATGAATCATGGATGCTGGCCTCGGAAGAGGACAGAGAAAAAGCGCCAATCCGATTTGTCCCCCGACAGTCCTTTCTGGGTGGAGTCTGATGCCTAATCAGTTTGCAAGCGGCAAATATGCTATCGCACAGTGCGACCGCTGTAATTTTCGGTTCAAATTGAAACAACTAAAATCACTTGTTATCAAAACCAAAAACGTCAACATTCTTGTATGCCCAGAATGCTGGGAGCCTGATCAACCGCAACTGCAACTTGGGATGTATCCGGTAAACGACCCGCAGGCAGTGCGCAATCCCCGCACAGACAGCAATTCGTACTACCAATCCGGATATAATGGACTGGAAGTAATTTCACAAACCGGAGAAGCGTTTACAGGAGTGCCCAACGATGGTAGTAGAATTATCGAATGGGGATTCAATCCGGTGGGTGGATCACGGTGGTTCAATGCTTACCTTACCCCCAACCATTTGGTAGCCCAGGCGCAAGTCAACAGCGTCACAATCAGTTAGGAGCGTCTATGAAAACCGCAGAAATGTTGAAAAAGCATATGCAAAAAGGCGCCAAGGCGCACCCAGACCCGGACGCAAAAAAAATGCGCAAGGGCGGCCCGACTGGCGAAATGATGCGTTCAATGGGACGCAACATGGCGCGGGTCAAAAACCAGGGGATGAAATGATGGCATACTCCATGAAAGTAAACGGCAAGGAAATTGGGCCGGCTGCGGTATACGCGCCGCCGCACACCATGGCAGGCAAGGCAGTCAAGGCTGATGCGCATCCTGGCAAGGACATGCCGTATCACAAAGTGCCCGACTGGAAACCGACCGCGGGAATGGCCATCAACCCGAATGTAGGCATCAAGACATCCGGCACCAAGATGCGTGGTACTGGCGCTGCAACCAAAGGCACCATGAGTAGAGGCCCGATGGCATGAACTGGGGTGAGTTGAAAACGCAGATCCAGGACTACATGGAGACGACGTTCTCTGTGACGAGTCTCACGGCGTTTACAACGCAAACAGAAGAACGCATCTACAACGCAGTACAGTTTCCAAGTCTTCGCAAAAACGTGGTAGGTGCATGCAGCCAAAACAATCAATACCTGCAATGCCCTAATGATTTTTTGGCCGCGTATTCCATGGCAGTCATCGATGGAACAGGCGCTTACCACTTTTTGTTAAACAAGGATGTTAACTTCATACGCGAAGCTTTCCCGATTCCCACGGGCGCAGGCAATACGGGCTTGCCGTATTGCTATGCCTTGTTTGGCCCAGACATTCCCAACGCACCAAAGCAACTGGTGTTCATGCTTGGGCCAACACCAGATTCTGCATACAATATTGAATTGCATTACTTTTACTACCCACAGTCAATCACCTACAACAATGTGGATAGCAATACAACATGGCTGAGTGAAAACTTTGATACTGTGTTACTGTATGGCGCATTGGCAGAAGCGGCGACGTTTCTGAAAGCAGAAGCAGATCAGATCAGCTACTTGACAACAAAGTTCAAGGAAACGCTGGTGCTTGCCAAGCGCCTGGGTGAAGGGCTGGAGCGACAAGATCAGTACCGCGCTGGGCAGGTTGTAGACAAGGTGGTATAATGATTGTCCAGACGGTATGCACAAGTTTCAAGGCAGAAGTTGCTCGCGGGATGCACAACTTTACAAGGACAACGGGAAATGTTTTCAAACTGGCCTTGTACACCGCCCTTGCCAACCTTGGCGCAGATACGGCAAGCTACACCACGGAAGGTGAGGCAAGTGGAACCAATTACACCGCCGGCGGGGCTGTTCTCACAAACATTACGCCAGTATCAGCAAACACAACAGGCTACTGGTCGTTCGACAACATCACATTTTCCAACGTCACCTTGACATGTCATGGTGCTTTGATATACAACACCACTGGAAATCGTGCGGTGTGCGTGCTTAACTTTGGGACATCAATCACAAAGACGGCATCGGATTTGGTAATCACTTTTCCCCCTATGGGTTCTTCTGACGCAATTTTAAGGATTACATAATGGACAAGGCAAAACTTGGCGATGCAGCGCAGAGCGCACTTGTGGCAAACAGCGCAAACGGTGAAAATCTTCTGGCGATGGGCAAGTTCCTGTTTGAGTGCTATGACAAAGATGGCAAGCTCAAATGGGCTGGCGAATCGAAAAACCTTGTAGTGAATGTTGGCCTTCAGTACATGGCCGGCACTTCGCTTGACGGCGCAACCGCCAGGATCACCACATGGTATATCGGGCTGTGGGGCGCTGGGGCATCAAACACGCCCGCAGCGTCAGACACCATGAGTTCGCATGCGGGATGGACAGAGGTTACCCCGTACAGCAATGCTACCCGCCCGACTGCAACTTTTGCAGCAGCGACGACAGCAAACCCATCGGTCGTCACCAACACTGCCAACAAGGCATCGTTTAGCATCAATGCCACCGCGACAGTCGGCGGTGCGTTCTTGACAAGCGATAACACCAAGGCAGGAACTAGCGGAACGCTGTTCTCAGGAGCAGACTTTACAGGCGGTGATCGCTCGGTAGTGAACGGCGATACGCTGCAAGTAACGTATCAGTTTAGCCTCTCGGCATAACATGCCGTTTGTTGTAGCGGATCGTGTACAGGAAACCACGACAACAACTGGCACCGGCACGGTAACACTTGCCGGTGCAGTAACAGGTTTCCAATCCTTTGCCGCCATTGGGAACGGCAACAGTACGTTTTACACCATAGCCGACCAGTCTGGGTCCAACTGGGAAGTAGGTATTGGTACGTACACCGCTTCAGGAACGACGTTAGCCAGAACCACGGTATTGTCGTCTAGTAACTCAGGCAACTTAGTTAATTTTGGCGCAGGTACTAAGAACGTCTTTGTGACCTACCCAGCAGGGCGATCAGTTTATGGTCTAACAGCGGGTACAGGCATTTCAATTACGGCGGGAAATGGCACGACGACGATTGCTGCAACCGGTGGCGGGGGTGGGCCAAGCCCCATTATGGCTGCAATGATTTGGGGATAACAAATGGCTGCACCTAATTTAGTTTCACCGACCACGATTAATGGTAAGACGTTTGGAGCTGCGCTTACGACATCAAGCGTTGACTTCTTAACTGCTGCAAGTAATACGGTGCTAAAGATCAACTCGGTCTATGTGTCTAATATTGATGGCACAAGCAACGCCGAGGTGACTGTAACGTGGTATGACTCAAGTGCTACAACAACATACAACCTTGCTAAAACTGTATTGGTTCCTGCGGATGCGACGTTAGTGGTGGTTGATAAAGATGCTTATATCTACTTAGAGGAAGGCGACAAGATTAGCGGTTTAGCAGGTACTGCCAGTGATCTTGAGATCACAATATCCTACGAAGTAATTAGCTAGGAGTCGTTATGCCACGAGGTAACGGCGGGATTATCGGCCCACGAAATGCGCCATCGACAAGTAGTGCAAGTGGCGTTTGGTCACTGCAAGAAGCTCAGATTGCTCAGGGCGCCGGAGTGTGGCCTACATCATTAAGAATTGATTTGTTTGCTCTCGGTGGTGGCGGCGGTGGTAGCGCAGGCGGCGGCGGTTCTGGAGGCATTTCTTACAAAACAGAGCTAATAGTTGGAAAAGGTGTTTCATATACTGTAACCGTTGGATCGGGCGGCGCAACTTCAACTGTAGGAAATAATTCATTATTTAGCGGTTCTGAAATTATATCTGTAATTGGTTTTGGTGGAGGAGCTGGATCATCCGTGGGTAATGGCAACCAAGGCGGGTCTGGTGGTGGCGCTGCTGGCAGTGGCGGGGAACCTGGGATTTTAAGAACCGGAGGCGCAGCAACACAAGGATCAGGTGGAACGACTTATTATGGTAATGCTGGGGGAACCAATGCTAGTTTGGAAAGGGCTCAAGGTGGTGGTGGCGGGACTGGGGCAGTTGGCTCAAACGGCATCGCTGTAAGCGGTAGTTTTAATGGGGGCGGCGCTGGTGGCGCTGGTACATCTGCGCTTAGTGCGTGGCTAACAATTATTGGGAAAGGTGTAGATTCAGGTGGTACGAAATATATTGGCGGTGGTGGTGGTGGTGGCACATCGGCTTCGCCAGTGAGTGGAGGGGCAGGCGGGTTAGGCGGAGGTGGACCTGGAGCCCCAACCAACAATGGCACAGCGACTGCTGGCACCGTAGATACTGGCGGCGGTGGTGGTGGCGGATGGAACAATCCTGGCGCAGCAGGAGGAAGCGGTTTGGTGACGCTCCGTTATCCAGACATATTTGCAGCAGCAACAAGCACAACAGGTTCTCCAACCACTACGACAAGCGGTGGTTATCGCTACTACACATGGACCGGCAACGGCTCCATCACATTTTAGGACTGCTTATGGCTCACTTTGCAAAACTAGATGAAAATAATGTTGTGCTTGAAGTTCACGTTGTGCATAACAACGAACTGCTAGATGAAAACGGCGTAGAGCAAGAGCAGCGGGGAATTGATTTCCTTATTAACTGGTCTGGTGGCTATACGTTATGGAAGCAGACGTCGTACAACGGCAGGATGCGCAAAAACTACGCGGGCATCGGGTACAGCTACCTGCCGCCGCCCATTGATGGATTCGTCCCGCCTAGACCGTTTGGAAGCTGGAACCTCGACCCGGACACCTGCCAATGGGTGCCGCCGGTCGAGATGCCTACAGACGGGAAAATGTACGCCTGGGACGAGGCAACCGCTTCTTGGAAACCTGCAGGTGAAACACCATGAGCGGACTTAAACACATTCCTGAGATTGAAGCGCGTTTGACGACTCACGAGCAGATTTGCGCTGAGCGGTATAAGGGTATTCAGGAGTCTTTTGAGCGCGTTGATGAGCAGTTCCGCGATGGGAACAGCAAATTTCGTCGGCTCGAATACATTTTGTATACAGTAATGGCAGCAGTCCTTCTCGGCCCAGGCGCGGCTGCAACTTTCTTCAAGAAACTTATAGGACTCTGAAATGACACCTGGAGGCTTTATATGCAGGCTGCCTGCAAAGAAGAGGAGTTTATTGCGATCTGGCGCGAGCTAGGTTCGCCGACTTTAGTTGCGGAACGGCTAGGCATCAGTGTACGAACCGTACATACTCGACGCAACGACATTCAAAGTCGCCTTAAGATAGAACTTCCTACTGACGATCTAAGAACAAAACCATCAATTGTCATCCCGCCTGATAATAAGCGGGTGGAAGCAACTATCACTGGAACAGTAGTCATTTTTAGCGACGCGCACTTTTACCCAGGCTACGACGGCGTGGGTTATCAAGCACTCCTTGAAGTCATCAAGGATGTAAAGCCGAAACTTATTATCGCCAACGGCGACATTCTCGACGCCGCCAGCATGAGTTCGTTCTCTCCGATGGGCTGGCACAAGCCACCGACGATGAAACAGGAACTCGATGCAGTGCAGTCCGCGATGGCAGGTATTCAGAAAGCTGCGCGTGGTGCGTATCTGCACAGGACCATTGGGAACCATGACATTCGCTTTGAAAAGCGGCTTGCAGCGGCGGTGCCTGAGATCCGCGATGTGTACGGCATGAGTTTGAAGGACCATTTGCCGCATTGGAAAGAATCTTGGTCCGTGTTTATTAACAAGAACACAGTAGTAAAGCATCGGTACCACAGCGGTATACACTCGACCTACAACAACGTGTTACGGTCTGGCATCAATATGGTCTGCGGGCATACCCATATGCTAGAAAGCAAGCCCTTCGGAGACTACCGCGGGCGCCGGTATGGAGTCGCAACCGGGATGCTGGCAGATCCGAAATCCGACGCATTTCATTACCTTGAAGACGCACCAACGACGTGGTGCCAAGGCTTTGCTGTTTTGACGTTCGACAGCGAAGGTCGCCTAGCTCCACCCGAGCTATGCGAAGTGATTGAAGGACGTGCCTATTTTCGGAGCCACATCGTCATTGAAGGAGCAAAAAATGGATGATGCATTTGTAACCGTTGATCTGACCGAGTCGGAGTACGACGCACTGGTTGAGTGGCTGAGTGAAGAGCAGATCGGCAGCGGGCTGGGCAAGCTCTACGACCGTCTGCTGGAGTCTGTTGAGCTTAAAAACGAGGACGCTGAGTAGTGTTTGATCTGCTAGGCGGGGGTCTTCTAGGGTCAATCTTTGGGGGGCTGTTCCGCCTAGCTCCTGAGATCCTTAAGTTCTTCGACAAGGCGAACGAGCGCAAACACGAGCTGAGCATGTTTCGCCTGCAGACGGATTTGGAGAAACTGCGTGGCGAATTTAGGATGGAAGAGCGGTACGTGGATTACTCAATCCAGCAGCTGGATACGATCAAAGCGGCATTTCAGGAACAGCAGACGACAGCAAAACAAGCGGGATGGTTTGTCTCAGCAATCAGCGCACTGGTTAGACCAGGAATCACCTGGTGTTTTTTCTTCATGTATGCCGCCGTTAAAATTGCCGCAATAGTCATTGCTTTTCAAACCAATGCGTCGTGGTATGACGTTGTCACTAAAGTGTGGGATGCGGACGACTTTGGTGTGTTCACAATGTGCCTCACGTTCTGGTTCGTTGGCCGCAGCATCGAGCGCTACCAGCGGTGAAAGAAGCCACCGACTTTGCAAAAGATGTGCTCGTCAAACCCCTTATCGTGACTGGGAAAC
>OGWD01000065.1_pt1 | contig 12431 bp, 15 predicted proteins | sample 1575981 | NCBI WGS metagenome assembly OGWD01 (sample SAMN07581555, study PRJEB24739) | freshwater metagenome | place: Singapore | collected 2015-04
TGGATCAGAATGTCACGGTGAATACGTTCCCGGGTCTTGTACACACCGCCCGTCACACCATGGGAGCTATATCGTGACATTCTGATCCACGATTACTAGCGATTCCGACTTCACGCAGTCGAGTTGCAGACTGCGATCCGGACTACGACTGGCTTTGTGGGATTAGCTCCCCCTCGCGGGTTGGCAACCCTTTGTACCAGCCATTGTAGTACGTGTGTAGCCCAGGACGTATGGGCCATGCTGACTTGACGTCATCCTTACCTTCCTCCGGTTTGTCACCGGCAGTCTCCCTAAAGTGCCCAACTTAATGATGGCAACTAGGAACAAGGGTTGCGCTCGTTGCGGGACTTAACCCAACATCTCACGACACGAGCTGACGACAGCCATGCAGCACCTGTGTTCTGGTTCCCTAAGGCACCCATACCTCTCGGTATAGTCCCAGACATGTCAAGCCCTGGTAAGGTTCTTCGCGTTGCATCGAATTAAACCACATACTCCACCGCTTGTGCGGGCCCCCGTCAATTCCTTTGAGTTTCACTCTTGCAAGCGTACTCCCCAGGCGGGCAACTTAACGCGTTAGCTTCGGCACTGACCGGGTCGATACGGCCAACACCTAGTTGCCATCGTTTACAGCTAGGACTACAGGGGTATCTAATCCCTTTCGCTCCCCTAGCTTTCGTCCATGAGTGTCAGTCTCAGCCCAGTCACGCGCTTTCGCCGCTGGTGTTCTTCCCGATATCTACGCATTTCACCGCTACACCGGGAATTCCCGTGACCCCTACTGTACTCTAGTCCATCAGTTTCCTATGCCCTCACAGAGTTAAGCCCCGCTCTTTAACATAAGACTTGATTGACCACCTGCAGACGCTTTACGCCCAATCATTCCGGATAACGCTCGCATCCTCCGTATTACCGCGGCTGCTGGCACGGAGTTAGCCGATGCTGATTCCTCTGCTACCGTCATTATCTTCACAGAGAAAAGAAGTTTACAATCCACAGACCGTCTTCCCTCACGCGGCGTTGCTCCGTCAGGCTTGCGCCCATTGCGGAAAATTCCCCACTGCTGCCTCCCGTAGGAGTCTGGGCCGTGTCTCAGTCCCAGTGTGGCTGATCATCCTCTCAGACCAGCTACGGATCGTCGCCTTGGTAAGCTATTACCCCACCAACTAGCTAATCCGACGCAAGCTCATCCCTAGGCAAAACTCTTTTCACCTCCCGGCATATGGGGTATTAGCTGCCGTTTCCAACAGTTATCCCCCTCCTAAAGACAGATTCTTACGCGTTACTCACCCGTCCGCCACTAAGGTATCGCTGACCCCAACTTTTTCGACCTCAGACCGTGCCAGAGCTTCAACACGTGAGCGATAGATACGAGTACTAACACCAACCGTACCAGTTAGGTTGGTCGCTATGCGTGCTAATATCTGCTCCCGTATTGTGCTCATGTTTTACTCAGTGCTATCTGACAAAACGAACCGTCATCAATCAGCCGTGTATCTCTGACTCGATATGCTATGCCAGCAACCGTTAGCGTATCGTTATAAACAATAGCTCCAAACTTAGTTGCTTCGCACGTTAGCCGATAGTCAGTGCTAACTACTGCAACGCCGTTCTCCTCAATTATGCCTGGCTGATCAAGAATACCAGTGCCACTAAATTGACCAGTTGCTACATTAGTTACTAACGACAACAATGGCAGGTTGCCAAACAAAGCGTTAGCAATAACAGTAACACCAAAATCATTTAGATAAACACTGGTATCATCGACGAATGGCATTAGTATCCTCTACGGTTGTACTGGTAGACCATACTTATGGCTGCCGACTGCAACAACCGCTACAGCTGCATCATATCCAGCAGTAGACTCTGTTACTATTACACGGCAGTAACGCTTACGCTCATTAGAGTTAATTCTAAACACATCTTTTGTCGCTGATCCTGCCGTACTAACTACAGAAACGCCACTAACAGCAGAATCTGATGCCATATTTGAAGCATCCGACTCATTTAGTGTGATAGTTATAACACCACTAGTAGAGGATGCTGCTGTGACAATAAACAAAATATCACCCTCAAATTTATTGAGATCAATAATATTTGCGTTTGTAACACTAGCAGTTACTACTTGAGCAGGGAATGCTACAACAGTTGTTCCAGCAGTGGTGCCTTCAACTAATCCAACCTGTGTACCAAGATTGTGTAAGGTCATGTTGTTGTCCTCCTATGTTTCAGCAAAATCACGCACAGCAGCAAACGATTCTGTACGACGTACGCCAATATCAATTGTTTGAATAGCACGTACATCAACAGAACCAGAATTAAACCCATCGCCAAGGGAATTGGCAACAATTTCTAAACCACCCCACATTGCCATTACTACGTCGTTAAAATTACCAAACAGAATGGAGGATTGGTTTGAGGAAGTCAACCATTGTCCGTTTCTTGGCATTTGCAATGTACGCAACATTGGATAACCGTTGATAATCATCTCTGCCCGTGGATTTGGTAACCTGGTGGTATCGAGTAGATTATTTGACCACAATGGCATACTGCTTGAACTACTCTCCTTAAGCTTTTTGAGCTTGGCAACTGCTTGTGGAGTGGTCAGATAGTACAAATTACCAAGCAACGCATTGTCTGTATCGACCTCTTTCTCCAAGTCAATAAAACAATCGAAGTTGGTAGAAGTGGTAACGTTAGTTGGAACACCAGGAGTATTTAGAATACCCTGTGGTTCATTACTAGAACCAGTACCGTAAATCGCCGCCTTATCAATTGCCAATGCCAAAACTGCGTTTAAGTCGTTCCGTACAATTTGCTCAATATCTGGCGTTGCTTGTTGCAGCATTAGCCGTGATATTTTAGAACGTGCAGCCACCTGTTTTGGATTAAGCGACATATAATCAAAGGTTGCTTCGGTCTGTGTTGGTGCCGCCGCTTCAGCTACCCAGTAGGCAGTTGCAGCAGTAGCCTGACGTGGTACGTTTAGGTTACCAACTAATCCAGTTAACACAGTAGGACCAAGCTGTGCAATTACTGCATTGTTGCGTAGGATTTCAATAAATGACTCAGGAACAATACTGGTATCAACCAACGCACCACCAGTAGATGCTGAACCAACCGCATAGGTAGCCCGTGTTTCTACCATCAAATTATGTGGAAGATAAAAACCTTGAGTGGGCTTGCCCAGTTTCTTTTCTAAAGCTAGGCCTACCTCACGTTCAAGTCCCGCTTCATCCCATTTACCGGTAGCAGAAGCCCTGATTGCCTTCATTAATGAATAACGACGTTGTTCGGTTTTGTCCATATCAACGTCACCAGAACCACGGTTAATTGGCTGTTGAGTTTTGGCAATCTCATCTAGAAAAATGGCACGTGCTTCGTCAATTGATTTACCAGATGTAATCAAGGTTTCACCGAGTTGCGGCTTGTTAAATTGTGCAGCATACGCATTAATTGTACGCACACGGTCACGTTCAGCATTAACTGCTGCATTACGCTCCTGACGTATTTTTTCGTCATCAGCTGCAGCAGCAAATAAGGTTGGTTCAGTCATTTTCTCCTCCTGTTGGATTTGGTTGGTACGTCCAACGCCTACTGTTGGATCAGCAGGAATTGAAACTAACGAAACTTCGTATGGTTCCCATTCGGCAACACGATACTCTGTCTCGCCTTTTTTATGATCGCCCATTCTGAGTATACGATAGCCAACGCTAACATTACGAATAATGCCAGCTTCAACGTCTCGCTTTATCTGTTGAGCAAAATCCGAACTACTGTAACGGGCTTCGGCATAACCACGTTTATTAACTAGATATGCACGTTCGACAACACCAACCAATTGGTCAGCATTGTGGTTCCAAAGCACTGGCGCTCCTTCGTTTAGCCTGTCCAGACGAACAGCGCCAGGCGTATGATCCAACACTTCGTCGCCCTGCATTCGGTCAACTGGATATTCAGAAGAAAACGAAAACCGTAATAGGTCATCGTTCTCCTGTGGTTCTACCCGTGTTAACAATCTTTGCATTTACTCCTCCTCTTGATCAGCAACTTCAATTTGACGTGCGACACGTTTTGCCCAGCGTTGACCAGCATCGCCGCCCCACAGTGCCCACGCTATACGACCGTTAGATGGATAGCCATCTTCGCCAGGACGAAAACCGGTTGCCTGCTTGTCAACTTCGTGCCGTGCAAAATAACTATTCATTCTACCAATTGTATCAACTGATAGTTCAACACCATTTTTTATATCACGAGCACGAGCAACGCCAACGGCAGTACCACCTCTACCAAATTCAGAACGCCATTCTAGCCCACGAGCTGCTTCAGCACGTGCGCCGTTTGGTGCCCTGAAATTTATATGTTCATATTTTTCTGGTACTCGTACAAAATACCGAAGCTCGTCATCTTCTTCAATGTCATCATCCTCTATATCATCTTCTATATCATCTTCTTCATCTTCTTCATCAAATACAATAGCAGTCTGTGGTCTTGGCTGTGTAGCAGGTTGTGTTTGTGGTGCCTGCGGCTCTGGCACATCAGTGTCAAATGCTAGACCAAGTTCAGATGCTAACTGTAGTTCTAGTTGTCGTTGGTGCAAAATTTCATGTAAGTCGCCACCAGCTTCAGCAATGATCTGGGACTTAGTAGTATAGCCGGCACGCTCCGCTTCTTTTAGTGCAACGATTTCTTTTTGTGGATCAACCCATGACCATGAACGTGGGATAAATCGACATGCTCGATAAAAATTTGGATCTAGTTCATACCGTGATAATGGCAATACTCCAGACATAACAGCAAGGTCAAGCCATCTATAATAAATTCGTTTGTTAAAATTATCAATCATCCATGACTGCAATTGCCGCCATGTGTCACGTTCATTTAATAATGCTAATCGTGATGAACTATAGTTTGACTGGCTATAATCAGCACTAATGCCTTCATAGCTACAACCAATACCGGCAGCAACCGCTCGTAGCATTGTCCGCAAGAAATCACTAAAGCTAGAAGCATTGCGGTCTTTATTTATTGGTGGTACAGTAACAGATTCTCCAGGTGCCAAATATTTGAATACACCTGGCTCAAATGTAGTAACACGCTCGCCTTCGTATACATCATCACCAACAAGCTCGCCCTCAGGAGACTGTATAAATCCCATCAAACTTGCAGTTGCTCTAGCATTGATAACTTCAGCTTTTTCATATCCATCCAAATGATGCAGTCGTTCAATTGCTGATGCAAACCAGGTAACGCCACGGCTTTGTCCAGGTCTGTCAACTATATAAAGATGGATAATTTCGTTAGCCGGTATGCGTATGTATCGTGACGAAGATGTAGCTGTGTTAAATAAGAAGTCTCCAGGATGTTTGAAATCGCTATAAAAATAATACGCAGTTGGTCTCCTCCAACGGTCTAATTCAATACCCATTCTAATTTCATTACCATTGGCAGCGGTACCGTTATAGTCGTCAACTAAAACATCTGCTTCAATTATTTCTAGTCCTAACGGTACCTTACTGTATCCAAATTGTTGGATTACCAACCTAATGATTACCTCTCCTGATTCAGCACATGACCGAATAACAAGACGTTCTATATCATGAAAGCTTAACCGACCACCAACATCGCAGTTTTCGCCAGAACACCATTCATGCCAAGCTGCTTCTATAGTATCGTTTATCCGTTGATCAAGCCTACCCGCACCACGAGCCATACGCACTTGTGACTGAAACTGTATACCAGTTCCAACTACATTGTTGCTTATTGTGCGTAACGCTTGCCGTGCATAGTCAGAATCCCTGCACAATTGACGAGCACGATTGCGTAGTGCCTGTACGCTAGAGCGTATTTCAGAATCTGCATTAGTGCCAGATGTTATCCATGATGACGTGGTGCGTTGTATTGGTGCGCCCGCATACCGACGTTGCTGCCGCCTACTAAATCGTCGTGTTATCCAGGAGTGCCATGCCATCTAAAACCTCACAAACAAACTGTGTGGATCGCCCTGACCGTTAGCTATTAATTCAGTACGTCGTTCGATTGCTAACTGATAACGCAATTCACTACGCAGCGTTGTTAAATCAGTAAGCGTCATTTTTTTAATTGACCTATTACCAATACTATACTCCTGTACTGCATTATTACTAATCATTGCTCGTATTGCAGCCTCAACAGCATCTAAGTCAATTTTTGTTTGTGAACGAGCTTCATACGGTGCTGTTTGCGTAGATAGGTTAGGTAATATTAATAACTTACCAACGCCAATTGTCAACCGCTCTATGCCAGCCGTGGCGTATGCCTGCCAGCCATATTCTGACGCTGTTAGTTGTCCTGACTGTGCAGCTGTTATCTGTGTCTCCCAGCCACCGTTATAGGCAACACCAGTTACAGTAAGAACGGTTGCCCCACGTAATGCGTACGTTAAGGTATGCGTAGCCGAAGTGACAGCATTGCCGAGACTGTCAACAGTTGGATCGTCTCGCCATACAACGCTGTCACCCGATATTAGTGTCGATGGAATTTTCACCAGTTACTCACAAACGGATTAGTAGGTATAGCGGGTTTACGAACCCGACGCGTAACAGCCTCCGTCTTAGCTGCTCCCACTGGTACTATAGCACACATCTTTTGAAACTGATCATATATTGTTCGTTTGTTATATTTTTGATAAAGCAATTGCAATGCAGCATAAGCATACACCAAACAGTCCAACGCTTCATTTCGGATACTAGCCGACTTTGTCCATTCGTAAACTGGATAGCCCTTCACATAGCGTATTTGTTTTTTCTCTGATGTTAGCTGTTGATAAAATTCGGGAGTAAGTTTAGTATTGAAATGTATGTATCCTGCTCCTGGTGTGTTATGAGTCAACCTACCGTACAGAGTGGATTTGATTGTGTCAGTACCGACAGGATATACAACGCCGCCACGTTTCAAAACCTGTCCACGGATATTAACGTCACATTTGCTACCCTTGCCTATTGGCGGGCGGTTTCGTACGCTCAAGCCTTTAACTGCAATAACGTTTTGCATTTTACGCTCTCTCGCGTACTGATACGCTTCGTGTGTGAAGTGTCCACCGCTATCTATAGCAATAACATCTGGAGCACGTTTGTATCCATTATGCCAAGTTAATGGTGCTAACACAGTATCATCTAGTTGTTTCCACAACAATGGTGAACTAGGGTCGCCGTATATCTCCATGTGGTTTAGTACCCATGCCTGTTCACCATCACCCCATGCAACAAACAAAATTGCTAACCGATTATCCTGTACGTCAACGCCAACAGTAACGATTACAGCACCATCCGGCACAATATCAGGATCATAAAATTCAGCACGTTCTGCCAGTCCAGTTGCTCCTAATTTGGCAACATAGTCCTCCTCAAATGTTTCACCAAGGATTGTATTAACCCATGTTTTAAGCGAAGGCGCATCCGTTTTGACTCGCAAAAATTCAGCTACTATATCAGCCCACGATTTCCAACCAAGTGGTGAGTACAACGAATTTAGGTGAAATCCAACAACTGTTGGACTCATGGCATGTGCCGTTGGTAACCACCTACCTGCTGATAACATCTGCGTTTTGTATCGCTCCTCAATCAATGCGTTGCAATGTTCACATTTGTACTTAGCAGTAGATGGATCACGATTCTCCCAGATTAGATATTGCCATTGTAAATACTGCGTACCGCCGCAATGTGGGCATGGTACATAGAACCGGCGTTGGTCAGTCTGGAGAAATTCACGTTCTATACGTGACTGATTCTTAAGCGTTGGTGTACTACATATAAACAATTTACGCCTAGCAAATGTAATTGTCCTACGTTCTGCGAGCGATAGTGGATCACCTTCGCCTTCTACGTCATACGGATAAGCGTCAACTTCATCTGCAAATAAATATTTGATAGGCATTGACCGTAGCCCAGCCGCACTATTGCTACCAGTAATCATCAATACGCCACCAGGAAATTCTTTGCTAAACAACGTGTTACCGCTATCCCGTGACCGTGGTGGTCTAACTTTATCTCGCAGCCGTGGAGACTCCTCAATTAGTGTGGCAATTCGTTGTTTACTGAATCGCATAGCAATGTCAACGGTTGGCTGTATCGCTAAAACCGGTCCTGGGAATTGGTCAATAATTGCACCAAGCCAGTTGTTACCAGCCTCCGTTTTACCAACCTGTGCGCCAGCCATAAATACGACACGCTGGGTACTACTACGTGGCGATAGTTCATCCATGATTTCACGTAGGTATGGCGTGCGTTCGGTACGCCAAAGCCCTGGTTCAGCACTGCTCTTACTGCTCAAATAACGATACTGGTCAGCCCATTCGCTAACTGTTATCTCACGCTCTGGCTCAAGAAAATCAGCGAATATGTTACTGACGGATTGCACCGGATACCTCCCGCAATGCGTTTGTTAGTTCAGCAGTTAACAACGCATGAATAACAGTAGGATCTGACTCTGCAGCAATTAGATGTGATATGCGGTCTGGTATGCCTAAAATTAATTCTCTAACAGTACGTGCGATTTTTGCTTGCTCCCGTCCTACTTCATCAGCTGATACTAATTGTTGACGCTGGGTCTGGTATGCTAATTCTGCAAGCAGCGCCTTAAAATATTCGTGTTTCGCACGACTATCGTTAATGCTAGGGTATTCAGTAGCATTAGCTGGTAATGCGCCTTGCTGCTCAAAATAACGTGGATTGGTAGAACGATTCCACTCCTCATCCGCTACGGTTGGGTCAATCTCCCATCTACCATTTTTCTGTGTAGCAGTAATTCTATTTTCGTCTATTGCTTTTTTGACAGACTGCCGTGTACATCCACGATGGTCTGCGTACTCTGATAAATTCATATTAAAAAACCTCCAATGTTTACAGAGTAGCACATCGGAGGTGAATACTAAAAACCCCACCTGGTGGTGGGGTCCTCGGTTAACTATACCAGCGGTAGATGTTGAGGATGTCAGTTTCTATGAATTGAACTTGGTCGTTCTCGACCTCTAGGATGTAGATTAGCCCCTGCTCAAGCTCCTCAGATGTGAGGTCTAGGGAGGTGATTGGTACCCATCCATCTGGAGTACTGTTGAGCTCTAAACTTACCTGTACCCACTGGGCGAGTACTTGAGTGAATTTTTGTGCTATCGTCATTGTCGGCTCCTTTGCGCTCACTGCGCTTATCTGTCTATATAAATATAGTAGCTCTATGTGCACGCATTGTCAACTATTTTCAGAAAATTTTTTCTGCACATAATGACAATGCGTACAGACTATAGCGGGAACAGTGTACGAATGGTACGTTTCGCCTCGGTAACATTTTTGCCGAGGAATTCGCCATTGTCACCTAAATGACGTGCTTCACAGAATACAGCAAACCATCCAACAAACCGACGAAATTCGACAACAACATCATCATCCTCGATGCGTTCATCGAGCATTTGCTGGAGTTCTTCTTGTTTAGTCCTGTGCGTTGGTCGTGGCAATGTCCATCGCCTCCTGTTCAGAATACAGACCGTTTAGAATTTCTGGACAATACACGCGCCCGAAAAATGCGGCTGCACGATATTGTAACATCAACTCTGGCATACTCGCCCACTTGCTACCTTTTTTAGTAGACCATCCCTCAACGGTTGCCATCTCCAATGTCACGGTCGCACCACGTATCACCTCGCCAGTAGCTCGCTCCGTTGCGTATGCAGTGCAGGAGTTTCTTTCTTTGTTAAACTCAAATTTGAGTGTAGTGAACCTCCGACTGGAGTTGATGGCAGCAATTATAAACTGGCTACTCCAACTCGGTCTGCCGTGGATGATATGCAGGTTTTGCATTACCATCAATGGTGCCATATTTAACCTGGTAGAAATCTCCAACGCTATCAAGCAGTTGGCAACATTACCACGAAATGCGTCTGGTACTAGGTCAGAACTAGCCAACGCTTTACTCATGCGCTGGGCTAGGTCAAACGCTGTGGTACCTGATACTGGGTTGAATACTGCGGCTGGTTGTGGTTCTACGGGTACAATAGCCGTGGGTTCGTCAAATATCTCTGTCATGTCATCTCCTGTGTGTGTTCAAAATTGTTCTATCACGTTGTAGCAAGAGGTGCACTAACTACAACGTGACGGAGGGGTAAAGGTCATCCGCCTGTGCTACAGATGAACCATTGTCAATATAACATGTCTCGAATCTTTTTCACAACGACACCGAGATTAAAATCAATTGCATATGGGTCAAACCTTACAAAAGAACAACCTAATGCTGATTTAATACACTTCTCTCTATTAAGTTCTAGAGTTGTATCGTATTGCTTATGCCTATATTCATCGCACTCAATAGCAATGCGACATTTTGCTAGATATAAATCAATTTTATATCCAAAACAATAGAACTGTTTAATTGGTTGACAATCTATAAAAGCCTCTTGCAAGACTAGTATAATCTGGTCTTCTGTGCGTGGATAAAATTTATCTGACGTGACTATAGATTGTCCTGGTGCTTTTCCTATAACAGCTAATATCTCAAGGATTATGTCATAAGATGCGACTGGTGTTTCACGTTGTCCTTTCCCTGGAAATTTATAGTTTATCGCCTTGGCTGCAATTTCTGGAAACCGCGACTGAAAACTCTCCCATGTCTGACGCGGGTTTTTCTTGCCACAAAAGGCAATTACATCAAAAACACTATACCGACTATCATCAGTAACTCGAATCCCAATGTTCTGAAGGTCGTTAAATTTGATAATATTAGACATAGTTAACCAATCCATACTACGGTTGACTGTGGCAGATATGCGACTCCTCCTGTGTCATCAGGAGGCGTTTGCGCCACATTGCTATGATCTGACGTAATTCATTCATATAGGAGCCACCATGTTTTACAGATTTCGTGGATACAAAGATCTAACTGACCCAGAGCCCGTATTGCTCCCGTTCATCATCAACATCCAGCACGTCCTGTACACTGAACAACGTGATGATTGGCGCTGGGCACGCGCATCACGGTTCAGAGACCAGCCAGTGCTAATCATCTGGCTGAACTGCACGCGTGGCGAAATCAGCCAGGATGCTGAAACAAATCGGTTTACCCCACATCGCCTGTATTTAGTGGGACGTGAAACTATCGACGAGTTTCACGATATTCTGCTACAGTGCAAATAGGAAAGCAAAGCTGAAGCGCAGTTATTACGACTGCGCTTTTTTTTCATCGCCTCGGAGTTTGGCGTGTACACACAGATACCTAACGAATTATTCGACTACCTGCCATCGCTCTCAGGAGCAGCCACTAAAATCCTTATGATAGTCGCTCGTCGTACTTACGGATGGCATAAAAGCACTGCACAAATATCAATGAATACATTTGAGGAGCTAGCAGGTTTGTCACGTTCTAGCGTTGCGCGTGCAATTACAGAACTAGGCAGTGCTGGACTACTCCATGTTCAACGTCTCAAAATCGATACCGTTAACGAAGTCAACTGTTACGAAATACTATTGCCTGTGGAAAACTCAAATGAGGGTAGTTCTAAAATGAAACTACCCCCTACCAAGTCTTCACAAGCTAAAAACAAGACAGCGCATACAGTACAGGAGTTATCCACAGCAGAAGAGGGTAGTTCTAAAATGAAACTAGGGGTAGTTCTAAAATCGAACCTATATAAAGAAAAATATAAAGAAAAAAAATTAAAAAAAGAGCCAGATAAGCTTGCGCTTGTGGAGAACCATGATCCAGTGGTTGCTGAGGCTAAACCAGACACGGCATGTCCAACGTGTGGAGTGCCATCAACTCAATTTGAATTGCAACGATATGGCTGTTGTCAGTTCTGTTTTGTTAAATCTACGAGACTGTAGGGCAATATTGTTGCGCCGAATTTTTATAAATGAAAATTTATGATTGAATTACATTTGGGTGATTGTTTAGAAATACTCTCAGCTATGCCAGAAATGAGCGTAGATGCCATCGTTACTGACCCGCCTTATGGTTTATCGTTTATGGGTAAAAAATGGGATTATGACGTACCAGACGAAGTGGTATGGCGAGAATGTTTACGAGTGCTAAAACCTGGAGGGCATCTATTATGTTTTGCTGGTACTCGTACACAACACAGAATGGCAGTGCGGATTGAAGATGCTGGAGGGATTCAACTTTATTGGCATTGAACGAGAGCTAGAATATATTGAAATTGCCAAGGCACGAATACACGCTGCCATACCCACAGATAATGCTACCGTCTATGAACAGCTATCACTCTGTTAGCGTTTCTTACTCTACCCTTATCTATAACTAAAACTTATTAGCCTACTCTTATCCGTACTACTGTAACGGCAGTATAGTACAAAAACACCGACGGCTGAAACCCTTATGCAGCCTGGATTCTGGGCTATGGCTAGAAATGGAGTGCGCCTCGAACGAAACCATTATCGTGACTGGGAAAC
>OGWD01000066.1_pt1 | contig 12394 bp, 16 predicted proteins | sample 1575981 | NCBI WGS metagenome assembly OGWD01 (sample SAMN07581555, study PRJEB24739) | freshwater metagenome | place: Singapore | collected 2015-04
TTTTTTTTTCAAGCAGAAGACGGCATACGAGATCATAGCCGGTGACTGGAGTTCAGACGTGTGCTCTTCCGATCTGCTTGAGAATACCAATTTATTTGTTATATCGCATAAAGGTGACATTCTACAAGACAAATTTGCAAATGTGATTCGGTTTGATAAGGTGAACAACTTTTCGAGGATTGTAAAATGACAATATTAATTAGCGAATACTATTCAGACGATAAAATTAAATTATCACAAGTCATTAAAAGAGATAATGGATACAGAGTGGTAATGCACAATGTGTATTTTGAAACTGTAGAAGAGATTTATTTTGATAATCTTCAGAATGCAGAAGATCATGCAGAAAATTATGTTATGGAGAATATTAAATATGATTGAAATGAAACTTATACCAGAAACTTCTCCAATGCTTTTGGAGGAATGCAAACTATTTGATTTTTTAAACCCACCATACGATCCAAAAGAGTTCGCAGAAAGCCTATATAATATGATGGCGCGACATGATGGACTTGGATTGTCAGCAAATCAGGTAGGATTTCCGTATCGCGTATTTGCTATGAGAAACGATAGCGATCCTATCGTATTGTTCAATCCCAGAATTGTGTTTGAATCTGAAAAACTCATTTCAATGAAAGAAGGTTGTTTGAGTTTTCCATTATTGTTTTTAAGTGTGAAGCGACCGGATTCAATTCGCATCAGATATCAGACTTGGGAAGGCACTACAGACACTTCAACCTTTATTGGTATGAGTGCGCGAGTTGCATTGCATGAGTATGATCATCTTAAAGGTAAGTTGTTTACGCAAGCCGCATCATCATTTGAAACAGAGAGAGCAAAACGCAAACGCATGATTCTACAACGCAAAGTAAAGAATGCTAAAAATGCAAGTCGAGCAAGAGTATGATGTAGTAATTGATGTGCTACAAAAACATCATGATAAATTATGGGACTTGTCTAAGAACAAAGATGAATGGGGTATTATGGATCACATTCGTTTGGAGCAAATGCAACAGTTGAAACAGGCAATTAAATTATGGAAAGAGAATAAAGAAAAATGAAAGATTGGCAACGAGGATTTGAACTTCAATATCTAAAAAACTTAGAACAAAAATATGTAGACTATAATGCATACACACTTTCTCCTTTTGCGAAATACAAAAAGAACAACATTGCCGAATCATTGCATAAAGGAACTTTTGTAAACCTTGGTGATGCAATGATGGAAGTTTCCATTAGCAAATCTGCGTCAGATATCACAATGCATGGCTCTACAGTCATTGCAAAGAAACTAAAAGGTGATGTGACGATAGGCAAACTGGTTGGGAATCTTTCTACATTAAAATCTCAAATTGAGATGCTGAATGGTACTTCATTTTGGCTCTATGTATGGGCTGAGAATGCAGACCATTGTAAACTAGCAGAAGACTTGGGATTCTGTTATGTAGGTCCTAAAATTACAACCTATGGTGAAATCTATGCAATTTATTATCGAGGTAAGCCAAGAAATTTTCCTAAAGTTGATCCGGCAGAGTATCTAAGCATTAAGAAGATTGGTAATGTAAGCACAAATCTAATTAAGGCTATTCGCGAAAAACTTGAGATTCTGCCTGAGTTTACAAATCACTATAGCAATTACAACAAAGACAAGTCATGGTCTGCATTGTCTCTCAGAGGTTATACTGAAGACCCATCATTCATTACCAAACCAATTGAGATGAGTAAGAGTTGGCAAGAAGATTATAAAGATACAAACTTTCAATTGCAAGACACCCCGTTATACAAATTGTTTCCTGAAATCAAACAATACTGTAGCACATTGGGCAATCAGATTCATCGCGTAAGATTTATGAAACTGAAACCAGGTGGCGGTGAACTTGAACGACATACTGATCAAGTCGATCCCGATTCTGGAGGATCATTAAACAAATTAGCACGAATTCATTTACCTATCAGAACAAATCCTGATGTGATCTTTACTGTATGGGATACAAAAGGTGCACCTCAGAAAGTGCATATGGCAGAAGGTGATGTATGGTTTCTTGATACTCGCAAAGCACACCAAGCAATCAATGGTGGCAATGAAGAGCGTATACACTTGGTAATTGATGTAAGAGTTGAGGAGAACTTGCATGAATCTCTTGTCTCCTGAAGATTATCTTGATATAATTAAAGAATGGGTAGACCCGTATCCGTCACCAGTTGTAGAAGAATATGAAGGTTTTCATGTTGTTCGTGATGACAAACTTGGCTATGGTAGCAAAGCGAGATTTATTGACTATCTTGTAAGCAAAGAAGGTAACGAATGGGTCTTTGGTGGTGCAAATAAAGTTGGGTGGGGACCTATTTCTTTGACACATGTTTGTAATAAATACAATAAGAGGGCAACATTCTTCATGGCTAAGAGGGCAGTACCTACTTGGCATCAGCAACAAGTCTTAGACATGGGCGGCACAATTCATTGGATAGCGAATGGTATGTTAAATGTAACAAAAGCAAAGGCAAATCAATACTACGAAGAAGATACAATCAATCGTAGAGTATTGCCGCTTGGTCTTGAACACCCAACAGTTCTAGCATCTATCATCAAAGTAGCACGATCCCTCAAAGTAAAACCAACAGAGATTTGGACAGTCGCATCAAGCGGCACACTTAATCGTGGGTTGCAATTAGCATTTCCGAATGTGCCTGCGTTTGCGGTTGAGATTGGTCACAAGATGAGTGACTACGAGAAAGGTCGTGCAAAAACAATGAGATCGCCATACAAGTATGATCAACCAATCGAAGAGCAGTATGCACCCCCATATCCTAGTGAAAAATATTACGATGCAAAGTTATGGGAATTTGTCAAATCAAACGGAAAGAAAGGAGCCTTAATTTGGAATGTCGCATAAGTTCAATTGCTTAAACAAAGGAGAATGATATGAGCAATGAAATTGATAAAGAAAAACGAGGAAAGCGTATTCTCAGAGATGAACATGCTATTCGTAAGCAAGTTAAAATTGCTAAATCAAAAGGACTTAAAGTAGAATCGCCGCATAGATTTTTAAAACATCACGCATTGAATTGTGGCGATCCAAAGTGTATCATGTGTTCAAATCCTAGAAAGACTTTTAAACAAAAGACAATCCAAGAAAGAAGGTTTTATCAAGAAAGGATAATGAATGACCAGATTGAAGGGTGAAGTTCCTAAAGGGTGGGGTAGTGAATTAATTTTCGCCACCAATGATAAGTATTGTGGAAAGTTTTTGAACTTCAACGAAGGTGCAAAGTTTTCGATGCACTTTCATGCAGAAAAAGACGAAACTTGGTATGTTTTATCTGGAAAATTCATTGTTAGACATATAGATACAAAAACCGCAACCGTACATGAAAATAAATTAACTGTTGGAAATGTTTGGCGAAATACGCCTTTACTACCACATCAAATTATCTGCATTGAAGAAGGCACTATCATAGAAGTTAGCACACCAGATTCCGTGGAAGATAATTATAGGGTGATGCCAGGTGACAGTCAGAAATAGAATATTTGTTAATGGTACATTTGATGTAATTCATTTAGGTCACCTCAGACTTCTAAATTTTGCAAGAAGTCTAGGTGATCATCTTTGCGTTGCTATAGATTCTGATAGACGCATCAAAGAACTAAAAGGTCCAAGTAGACCTATCAATGATTTGCATGAACGAAAGTCATTACTTATGAATCTACGATGCGTTGATGAGATTCTAGTTTTTGATAGTGATATAGATTTGATCAATATCATGAAAGCATACAAGCCAGACATTATCGTTAAAGGTAGTGATCATAAAGAGACAAGTCAGTTGTCTAAAAAATATTGTAAAGAGGTTATATTTTATGAACGATTTGGTGAATACTCTTCAACAAAAAAAATTCAAGATATTGCTAGTCGGTGATGCATGTATTGATCGATACATTTATGGATCGGTAGATCGAATCTCGCCAGAGGCTCCTGTTCCTGTATTGAAATTAAATGGAAAAGAAGAGTATCGACCAGGCATGTCAAACAATGTCTATGAAAATCTCAAAGCATTGCATTGTGATGTTTATCATCTAAGTGGTACACCTTCAAAGAAAACAAGATATGTTGATGCGAAAAGCGGTTATCAACTATTGAGAGTAGATGAAGATGCAAAGTCGAAACCATTTGAACTTGTGTCAGAATTGCCTGATGTATATGACGCAATCGTAATTTCAGATTACATGAAAGGATTCATAACATATTCTAATGTCAGAGAACTTAGAAAGGTTTATGACGGTCCTATATTCATCGATACAAAAAAAGATGATCTGCAAAGATTTGATGGTTGCTTTGTTAAAGTGAATGAGACAGAATTCAATCGATGCACTAGCGCACCGAAAGACTTAATTATTACCTTAGGCTCTAAAGGTGCCATGTACAACGAAAAACTCTATTCCACAGAACAAGTTGAAGTGCATGATGTAACTGGCGCAGGTGATGTATTTCTAGCAAGTCTAGCAACATTTTACCTATATACTGGATCGATTGAGAAAGCAATTCCGTATGCAAACAAACTTGCATCGATCTCTGTTCAGCATCAAGGATGTTATACTATTACAAATAAAGATTTGAACACACTATGACAAAACATTTTTACGAACGAAACGATTGGTTATTAAACCATGAAACAAACAAGACATTTGAACAAGTACAATGGATGACTGATGATGAATTCAGACAATGGTTTATTGATCTCCGCAAAGCGGTTGTGTATGCGTGGGATACTCTTGGCCAACCTCCTAGGGTCGGTTGGGATGAAGACGAGATTCGAAAACAGTTTAGAGAAATGTATGGCTTTGCTGTTCATGAATTTGAACAAGTCGATGAACTCACCGGCGAGAAAGATGTAATTCGTAACACAAGCGTTGTTGGTAATGCCGCGAATCAATGGTTTCCAACAATGATGAAAACTAGAATCAACTACACAAAGAATGATGATGGGTTGTCTATCTACGATCATTTTGTGCGTGATGACCTATTAGAGAAAACACTGAAGTATGCAAGAAGACATTTCAAGCGTGATTCATTTTATCACTATTCTAACACGATTAAAGTTGGTGAGATCGTGCAGATTGGCACGCACAAACGAAAATTTAAAACTGGAGATGAATTCGTCAAATGGTTTGAATCGAACAATCTTCGCGACTATGGATATGACTATTGGGTCGAATCGCGAGATGACGAAGACGAATATACTGGTTATAATGAAGAATTAAAAGGCGCAAAGTATCTTGAGGTAAGCGACCTTTCACGGTGTGATGAAAGAGCAATTAAGAATGTTCAAGCAAAGCAAACAAAGTATCGTATTCGTTATTATAAGTATGGGCAGAAGTTGTTTCCGCTTGGTTTCAAAGCATTTCGCGTATCGTGGTGTCAATACGCAGTCAACTTTCCGCCACTCACCGCAAAGTACCTCTATGAAAAATTCACTAAGCATGTTAAAGGACAAGATCAAATTATGGTTTATGATCCTTCTAGTGGTTGGGGCGGTCGTATTCTCGGTGCCATGTCTACTCGCACTCACCTTCCTCTTCATTACATTGGCACTGATCCTAATACCGATCATAGCATTGATGATGGTTCTACTAAGTATGCCAATCTTGCTAATTTCTATAATTCCGCAAAGAACTCTGGAGTATTGTTTGAGAGTGCCCATACTTTCGACATATATCAATTGGGTTCTGAAGTCATTGGAGAAGACAAACGATTCCAAAAATACAAAGGCAAGTTAGATATGGTGTTTACTTCACCGCCTTACTTTGCAAAAGAGGCGTATAGTGAAGACCCAACACAATCATATAAAAAGTTTACTGGCTATGATGCATGGCGCGAAGGCTTTCTACGCCCAACATTAAAGACTGCGGTTGAGTGGCTACGCAATGATCGTTATCTGCTATGGAATATTGCAGATGCAAAGTTTGGCGCAGATATGCTACCGCTTGAAAAAGATAGCCGTGACATTCTCTTAGAACTTGGTATGGAGTACAAAGGCGTATTGAAAATGTCGCTGGCGCAGATGCCTGGTGGTAATAGAATTGATAGCGAGACTGGTCTACCCAAAGCAAAGAACTTTTGCAAGGTCAATGGCATGTGGCTCAAGTATGAACCCATTTTTGTTTTTTATAAACCTTAACAAACTGTAAACCAAAGTTGACACTACTGTATGTCTATACAGTAGTTTTTACCCCAAATTTGTTGTTTTTTCGCAACATTGTGGATAGTGCTTGACTTTCTTTCCAATCAGAGTACAATAGAACTTGTTGAGATTGAAAAGGAACTGAAATGATCAAGTTTACTCGCACTGTTGATTACGATACCAATGGTAATCCTAACAAGAAAACCACGGTGATCGGCGTTGGCACTACCCTCTACACCAAATCGAATACTGAGCGTATCATGTCCGATGTTTGGGAGTGGATCACTAGTGCATACTACTGGGATGCCGATAGCGGGTCTATTAAGTCTATCTGATTGAGTGAAACCACCGAATGCGTGATTGACGGTGACTTTGATGCTATCAAGGAAGATTTCTTGGCGGCCGCCTTCAAGCGTTATCTTGCATATCATACTCGCAAGGCCGAAGAAATTGCCAACACTCCTGACAAAGGTCGTACCGTCAAGGTTGTGCGCGGCAAAATTTCTAAGGGTGTTGTCGGTAAGGTTGTTGTCGCAATTGAGCGTCCCTATTCGATGGGATGGAAAACTAGCCTTGAGATGAAACTCGGCATTGCACTCGACGATGAAATGACTACCTACACGGCTAAGAACGGCAAGCAATATCCCACTCACAAAAATATTGTTTGGGTGTGGGCAAGGAATTGTGATGTTGTCAATCCTGAAATTGATGCCGATTATGTGAAGACATTGGCCATGCGGGATGCCGAGCGTGAAGTGTCCGAAGTGAAAAGTTGTATCGCCAAGTCGCATCACAAGCCGGTTGCACTTGCCGCTTGACATATGGCTAGGGTCGTGCTACACTACATACATACTAAAAAGGGCACCTATGTTGAATAGTCAAATTTCAAAGTCTACCCTAGCCAAACTTCTGGCTACAGAAAATATCAATGTTGAGTATCGAAAAACTGATACTGCATCATTCAATGTTGAATCGCGAACTCTTACTCTTCCAGTATGGAATGATATGACCCCCGAAATGCATGACCTTCTCATTGGTCATGAAGTAGGTCATGCATTGGATACACCGCGCCAATATGGCGACAATCAATTGCAGAGTTATGGCAAGGGATTCAAAACTTTTCTCAATGTGGTTGAGGATGCGCGAGTGGAACGCCGCATCAAGGATCGATATCCTGGACTCAAGCGCCAATTTTCAAAAGGCTATCAAGAATTTTCTAATCGCGATTTCTTCAAGGTCAAAGGTAAAGACCTTGCTAAGATGTTGTTGATTGATCGTATCAATCTTTATTATAAGATTGGTCCTTTCTTCCCAGTTAAATTCAATGAGGTCGAAACTCAATTCATTCGCAAGATTGATAAGGTCGAAACCTTTGAAGATGTAATTTCAGTATGCAAGGAACTCTACGATTATTGCAAACAGGAACTTGAAGAAAAGCGCCAAGAGGCGATGGAAGACTTCAAGCAAAAAGTTGCCAACGGCGAATTCGATGAAGATGACTATGGTGATGATTTCGAGGACTTCGAAAGCGAATTCAATGATGATGAAGGTCAATATCTAAATCCAAATGACTTTAATGATGAAGATGAGGAAAAGGGCGAAGAGAATGAATTTGGAAATGGCTATGGTCATGAACCAAATCGTTTTCAACCAGAGTATCATGATCCTCAGGAACTTGCAGAATATGATGAAGTGAAATCTGTAACGGATGAAAGTCTTGAAAAATCTTTGCGTCAGATGACCGAACAAAAAGAAATTTTCATCGGCAACGCTACGGATACTACCGATTGGAATTATGATAGTCTCATTGTCAGTTACAAAGAATTACTTGGTAAAATTTTCGACCCTGAGTTTGAAGGCAATCGAACCGCATTGATCGAATTTGAAAATCGCACCAAGAATGCAGTTTCGTACCTTGTCAAAGAATTTGAATTGCGTAAAAAGGCGGCAGAATTACGCCGTGTGATTGTTTCCGATACCGGTGTACTTGATACCAACAAGTTGCATACTTATAAATTCAATGACGATATCTTTCGCAAGACTGGTTCGGTTGCGGCAGGCAAGAACCACGGTGTGGTGATCTTCGTTGATTGGTCTGGCTCAATGTGCGACAATCTGAGTGGTACAATTGAACAACTTATTACTCTAACAACATTCTGTCGCAAAGTGAATGTGCCGTATGAAGTCTATGCGTTTAGTACCGAATACTTCAAGAATGGCATAAATGACTGGCCCAAGGTTGTCAATATCAAAGAAAAGACAATCGATGTTAGTGATAGATTTAGTTTGTTGAACCTTCTGTCAAGCAAAATGCGTAATCAAGAATATCGTAAAATGGCGAATGACTTGCTGAATTATGGCGAAGTGATAAACAACTATTACAGACGATCCTACATCAGAGAATATATGGGTCTTGGCGGTACGCCTTTGAATGCTACAATTCTTGCCGCGAGTGGCATTGTGAATCGTTTTCGCAAAGCATACAAAGCAGAAATTGTTGATGTTGTCTTTTTGACCGACGGCGATGATGCAAATACCATATATACTAAATCATCGGAGAATTTGTATAATACCGCTCGTATTGGTCCCTCTGATAGTCGCAGGGTATCTTTTCTTCAAGACAAAGAAACCAACAAGAAATATCGTATCGAAAACCAAGGCATTACTCCAGTGCTGTTACAAATTTTAAAGGATCGCACCGGATGTAATCTGATTGGATTCTTTATCACGCCGAAAGGACGTAGAAACTTTGAAGATATTCTTAGCCGTTTGGAAATGACCGGATTGAATTTTGCAGAATCGTTTGCAAAATTCAAAAGTGAAAAGTATTTCATGATTACCAACTATGGTTATGATCGATACTTTTTGATTCCTGGCGGAAAGGAACTTTCTGTCGATGATGATGACCTTGACGATTTGTTGGGTAAGGACAACAAAGAAGTAAGCACTCGCAAACTGAAAGGTGCTTTTTTGAAGATGAATCAGAACCGTTTAACTAATCGTGTTCTACTGACAAAGGTAATCGAAGGATTGGCTTGACATACCACCAATTCTTTGATATACTCCTAAATGTGATGATGTTTAACTTGATGAAGGAACTTGATGATGATTTCGCAAAGTGAAAAAATTGCTTTTCTGACCGAAGCGGCTAATCGTTTCGGCAATGTAGTTAGTCGCCAACAAATTGTGTCCCTTGCCGATGAAGGATTCGGTCGGCACTTCTGGATTGAATCGGATAAATATCGAGTAGGGCGCGGCAAGTATCAGTTACCGCTCGAAGAATTCAATATCAATCTTAATACCGGTGTTGCTACCGTAATCGAAATGCCAAAGAAAACACCTGCTCCGGTAGCAGAAAAACCTGTAGCAAAGATTTCCTCTGTCGGCCGTGTTGAAGAGGGTGCGATTATTCCTAAAGTGAATAGTCTGTATGTGCCTTTCGGTTTCTTTGATAAGATGAAGGCAATTGTTGCAAGCAATCGATTCTATCCAGTGTTTGTTTCTGGACTGTCTGGTAACGGCAAGACCTTCATGGTCGAACAGGCTTGTGCCCAAGCCAAGCGAGAATTTCTCCGCGTCAACATTTCACCTGAAACCGATGAAGATGATTTGATTGGCGGGTTTCGTTTGATTGATGGTGAAACCAAATGGTTCGATGGTCCAGTCATTCAAGCAATGAAGCGCGGTTCGGTTCTGGTTCTTGATGAAATTGACCGCGGGTCGAACAAACTAATGTGTATTCAAGGTGTCCTTGAAGGCAAGGGTGTCCTGATTAAGAAGACTGGCGAATTTGTTGAACCGCTCAAAGGTTTCAACATTGTTGCTACCGCGAACACCAAGGGTAAAGGTGATGAAACTGGTCGCTACATGGCCGCTACAATTCTTGATGATGCATTTCTTGAGCGGTTTCCAATTACTGTCGAACAAGAATATCCCGATACAAAAGTTGAAACCAAGATTCTTGCTAAGATGTTTGATAGTCTTGGTATCGAGGACAAAGAGTTCGCGGTCAATCTTGTGAAGTGGGCTGATATCATCCGCAAGACATTCGAAGAGGGTGCAATCGATGAATTGATTTCCACTCGCCGTCTTGTTCACATTGCTGAAGCATACACAATCTTTGGCGATAAGATGGATGCGATTCAATACTGTATCAATCGATTTGATGCAGAGACAAAAAATTCATTCCTTGATCTTTACACCAAGATTGATGCCGGGATTGATCCTAGTGTCACTACCGCCGCTCCGGCAGAATCCGCCGAAGTGAAAAACGAAGAAGAAGTTCCGTTCTAATTAAAAAAACGGAACAAATTGAATGAGGTCACAAATTGTGACCTCATTTTGCATATATAAATAAAACGTCCTTTCTTTCTTATAATGGAGAAATTATGCAACTTGAAATGAATATTGAACAATTGCGCGGTAAGAAAATCTTTCTCGCCACACCAATGTATGGTGGAGTTTGTCATGGTGCTTACACGAAAGCACTTGCAGACTTGATGATTCTAGCAACCAAACATGCCATTGATGTTAAACTGTATTTTATGTTTAACGAATCCCTAATCACTCGCGCCCGAAACTACCTAGCAGATGAATTCCTGCGAAGTGGTTATGACTATTTGCTATTCATTGATAGTGATATTCATTTTGAAGCACAAGATGTTTTAGTGCTTTCACACTTTGCTATCAACAATGACAATATGGATGTTATCTGCGGTCCACATCCAAAGAAAGCAATTTCTTGGGAGAAAATTAAGCAAGCGGTTGATCGTGGATTTGCAGATAAGAATCCATTGTTGCTTGAAGAATTTGTTGGCGACTATGTTTTCAATCCTGCTGAAGGTATCACACAATTTAAAATTGATGAACCAGTCGAAGTGAAAGAAGGCGGCACAGGTTTCATGATGATCAAGCGTAGTGTATTCGAAGCATGGGATAAAGCGTATCCAGAAAGATCATACAAACCAGATCATGTACGCACAAAGAACTTTGACGGTTCGCGTGAGATCATGGCGTACTTTGATTGCGTGATTGATCCTGATTCAAAGCGTTATCTTTCTGAAGACTATATGTTCTGCCAACACTCTAGAGCGATTGGTTTGAAAGTTTGGATGCTTCCTTGGATTAAACTGAAACACGCAGGCACTTACATCTTTGGTGGCTCTCTTGCGGCTCTGGCGGCAGTTGGTGCATCACCTACCGCAAGCGATAATGCACCTAAAAAATAATTTTTTGTTATGATTGAATACAAATATAATGAAGAAGCAATTCTCGCTGAACTGAAAGAGTACATCGATAAGACATACGGCGAACACTATTCTCAAAATAAATTTCAAACAACAGAATTCATCATTGACAATGGAGATGGTATTGGATTCTGTCGAGGAAATATTATTAAGTATGCCCAGAGATATGGTAAAAAAGACGGCAAGAATCGTAAAGACTTGCTAAAAGTTTTACATTATGCTATAATTATGTTACATGTACATGACTTATATGAAGGAGTAAACAATGAAATTAAGTGAATCGACTTTAACTGTTTTAAAAAACTTTGCCACAATCAATCAGGGTCTTGTATTCAAGACAGGCAATACGTTGCGTACCATTAGCAAACAACAAAATGTTCTTGCTAAGGCAACCGTTACAGAATCTTTTGACAAGAACTTTGCTATCTACGATCTCAATCGTTTTCTTGCTTTGCTATCGTCATTGAGCGATCCAGAGTTAAACATTGGCACAGGTAATGTGAAGATTGCATCTGGTACATCAAAAGCAACATATGGTCTTTCGGATGAAACTATGGTTGTGACTGCGCCTGACAAAGACATTTCCATTGCAAATGCCGAAGTGAAGTTTTCGCTATCGAAAGACAATTTGAATCAAGTTTTAAAACTATCTTCTGTACTAGGCTTGCCTAACATTGCAGTGAAGGGTAATCGCAAGAAAATTTCTCTCGCCGCAATTGATGTAAAGAATCAGGACTCTGATGTATTTTCAATTGACCTTGGCGATACTGATGCAGAGTTTCAATTTATTTTTATAACAGAAAATTTCAAGATGATTCCTGGTGACTATGAAGTACAGATTTCATCTAAGGGCATTTCACATTTCAAGTCTAAGAAAGACCCAATCGAATATTGGATTGCAACCGAAGTTGGTTCTAAATACAGGGCTATCGTGACTGGGAAACAGATCGGAAGAGCACACGTCTGAACTC
>OGWD01000067.1_pt1 | contig 12025 bp, 31 predicted proteins | sample 1575981 | NCBI WGS metagenome assembly OGWD01 (sample SAMN07581555, study PRJEB24739) | freshwater metagenome | place: Singapore | collected 2015-04
GTTTCCCAGTCACGATAATGCTTGCCTGAATGCTTGCCTGATGCTTGCCTGAATGCTTGCCTGAATGCTTGCCTGAATGCTTCATCAGGAAAGCATCAGGCAAGCATTCAGGCAAGCATAGGGGGACCGAGAAAACCGCCCAAAAGCCTGGAAAATGGGTCATGAAACCTTATATCGAGCAAGAATTTGTTTGGTCTCACTTAAATCCGATCGTTCTGCCGCAACGTCTAGAATTCGGTGCTTGAGCATTTCCAACAGTTCTTGGGCGTAATCGATATCATCGGCATCCACATGATTCATCCAATCGCGCAGGACTTCATCCGATGCATTGACAAGAAAATTTAAGTTCTCCACATCTCTGTCAGTCAATCCATCATATTGATGTAGTTTTTTCATGAAACTCTTCTTTTGGTAAAATTGTTGGTGGAGGAGGTTCTGATTGAACCCGACCGTGCCATTGTAAAAATTGTGTTTCATATACATGATGAGCAATCATACCATACATTCTTATGGTTTTAAGAATAACGTCAACACCAATTGTACATATGGCGAATCCTAAAAAAATTCCCATGAGAAATTTTATCACTCTTCCTCGTCCTCGTCTTCCCAATTTTCAAAATTGTCACGCAGGTTCCAGTTTTCAACTAGATGTTCTGGAATGTCATCCAAGTCGCTTTCATCTTCGTATTCGTAGCATTCATCGCTACCATCAACGAATTCGCCAACAAAGCCAATACCGTCTTCGCAATACTCTGCCTTTACGGTATAGCCCATGTTCTCAATTTTGTAATAGAGTTGAGTAGGCGGAGACCAGGGAGAATCAAACCAGAATGAAATCGTATCTCCATCTCTGGTCCAATCTTGTGCATCACAATTCCATTTACATCCCCAATTTTCAACCGACCATCCATACCATCGTTCGCCTTCTTGTTCACTTGGCGGTATCGGCGCGAAAAAGTTGAACCAATCTTTTCCGTTGTTGGCATCCAAAAACTTTTCGAATGCATCAATTTGCTCCTTTGAGCCTTCTACTTTGAAAGAATTACTGCACCAGTTAGGCATAACAAATCTCCTTATTGATTAAGTGCCTTGATTTCTTCGATCTTTTGTTGATCAATTTTGTCGGTTTCACGTTCTAGTTCTTGAAAAGATTTTGATGCGCGAAACTTTGCATACACTGCTTGGTTTCTACGAATCTCTGCTAAGAGAATTCGATTGGATGCATCTTCGGTATATAGCAAACGAACAAAGGTTCTATAGCCGCCAGCCTCATGTACAGTCTTTAAATTTACTCTTTGAACACCAATGAGATTTACTTTTGAGACCACCAATTTAGTTGTTCGTTCAAGGTCTGCCCTTGCGACATCTGAACCAGTCATGCCGGATTCATATGCAAAGTCCTTCATCATTGCGCTAGTGTACGATGAAAATTGTGAAGCAAGTTCGCGCTTTGCGGACAACATTGCCTTGTCTACAGAAAATTGAAAATCCTTAGAGTATTCAGAACCAACTGCATAGATACCCTTATCATCTTTCTTCGGCGCCTGAGTATACCAATCAGGATAGTTCACTTCATTCGTAAATAATCTATCATTCTTTTCCGTGACGCCATTGTTTGTAGGCACCGAACTACATGCCGCAAGAGAAACGATAACAGGAAGCACGATATAACAAAGTAACTGATTCATAAATTAGTCCCTTCTTCCAATTTTCTTTACATACTCACCAGCAGAATTTAAGTCCTGCCCTGCACCCTGCATCGCACCACCAATGGTGCCACATGCAGACAAAACACTCAAACACATCATAACAAATAGAACTCTCATAATTACCTCATAATGTTAATTTGATGACTAACAAGTTTACGATTTTTAAATGGCAAGTCTTTGACTAACCTTTCGAACTCCATTTTACTGTATCTTGGCTCAAAAGTCAAGTCAGATTCTACAAATAGAAAAACAAGCAATTCGTTGGATTGATGTTTGCCTGGAGGTAGAATTGCTTGAAACTTACCGCCAGAAGGAAATGAAATTTCAGAATTGATACGGGTAATTCTCATTTGGTGCACCAATCGATACTCGTTATCTGCCATGTTATAAATTGCAAGATTACCTCTACGATTGGCAGTCATGCTCAATCCAAATCGTTCTCCGTTTGTCAGTTGATTCTTTCCTTTTACGGATAAACTAATTTGGTTTTCAATCTTCACAACATCCGCTTCAATATCTACAACACAAATGGATGCTTTGTTGTCAGGCGCAACATAAGAATCTTTTTTCAATATGCGCCGAATCTCGCCACTTACTTCAGAAAAGTATGCGCGGTGTGTGGTGCATTGTGTATCTTTGCAAACTTCGTTGGTTTGATGTTCAATCATTTCGCCAACAAAATTTGCAATTGCATTTTCTTTTGCTTTTTCTTCTGCAATTGCACAAGCAACATTCTCCGCAGTTTCCGGACCAAATCGGTGTTCGCCTTCACCTCTAACAGTTGCATTTGCAACACCGCAAGCCAACGCAAGTGCAATTACAGATAAATTTTTCATGATCCTATTTCAAATTTAACTACTTTAACGGAATCAAATCGAAATGACCGCCATTGGTTTTTGTCCAAATCAAACACTGCCATCACTTCATCATTTTTCTTGCGTTCAGTTTCGGTTTTCTTTTCAAAAGTTGGTATCACACCTTCTTTGAGAGTGCATCGCATTTCACGCATACTGCCATCTTTCTTTTCAAAGGTAACATAGACTTCACCATAAGTCAGGTGTCCATGTAACCATTTACGAAACAATTTTTTATCTTTTGCATCAAAGTCTGCGTATGCCATCACATAACTCCTTCTTCAATTTGTTTCTGATATAATGCTTTCAAATCAAGATATGCTTTTGTTACTTCATCTGGTACTTGATTGATGTTATCATGAACCGCCCTAGCCAATGCCCTAGACAATTTCACTTCTTGATACGTTAGAACATTGTGTACTTCAAAGTCAAAATTTCTCTTCGTCATCTGCCCACACTCCAGTTTTATTTCGATAATCTGCCGCCTCTTCGCCATATGCTTCATCTGCATGTTTATCGCACAGAGTACGATTCCATCCTATGTAATAGGTTTGACCAGATGCACCGCATTCTTCACAAGTTTTAGAACTCATGAGTTCCGCAAACTCAATATAATTGTACTGCCTTTCTGTAGCCCTGTCAACATAGAATCGTAGGGTGCCAAATTTTTCTTTGACTTGTATTGCAACTGGACACGGAGTTTCTTCTAATCTTTTTGTTGCCCTGTCAATATCTTCTTGCGTACCGATTCGATTATTCCATACAGTCTGACCAAGATGTTTTGTCCAAAACTCTACATCTTGTTTTGCGTTTCGATGAGATAAAGTCAACGCATATGACAATGTATCGATGATTTGATACCAACCATCTCCACAATCAAATCCCCAACACATGAGAGTTTTTCTCATGTCACCAAATCTATCGCGATACAACTCTGGATAATCGGCTACTAGTTTTTCATCAAGTTCTTTTCTCATGAAAACTCCCGTGAACAAAATGCATAACCATCCTCATCGTCCCAATCGTATTCGGGATTGAACCATGGGCGCTTATCAATTTTTCCCTGCTCATTATGTTGAAGGTTCTTTCGCCCATTAGGATCGACATATCCAGGTGATTTGAATGTCTCAATTAAATTGACGAACCAATCGTAATTAACCCTATCACCATATTCGTCCATGATGATTTTATCTTTGAGAAATTCTTTCCAGGATCGCCAAGATACTAGCCGTTCTGCGCGATAGCCTTGAAAAGAAAATGACCAACCGTATGACGATTTACCAATGTGGTACTCCTCATCATATCGATTGCAGCATTCGCAAAGATTTTTTGCGACATAGTAATTAGTTCCCATTGCTAAAATCCTTCAACACAAAATCAATTGCTTGAATCATTGCACGATTATGTACTTCATCATTTGGATGCAAGTATTGACCATTTACTTGATCTAGATGGTCTTGCAAGTCATTACGATATCTTGTTAAATTGAGTGTAGTAATTCGATCCGCAGTATCCCAATCAATTTTCATACCTGTAAGAGTAATATCAGTTGTGATCATAATAATTCCTTTAATCGTTTCATCAATTAGAATTTGTCATTGTTCACTCCATTCGCGATATTCTGTAGTTGGCGTGTATGGAAAAGTCACAGGCACTCGGCTCTTAAAATTGGTGAAATGTGATTTGCGCTTTTCGCCAGTTTCTTTACTGGTGTACCAATCGTACCAAACAATGCCATCAATATCATATGCGCCGCTACCATCTTTGAACACACGACCACAACGCTTGTTTTGAAAGAGTGGGCCGCCATCAACACCACCACGATCCGATACATCACTCCATTCCCAGTCTTCACCGGTCAGAGGTACCAGCGGTTCAAACATTGCTAGTTTCTGAAACAGATTCACGGTGTATGGTGCGGAAGTTCCTGAGTGCCCTTCATCAGAAAAAACTTTCAGCAATTCCAGTACATGATTGCAAATCATTTCTTGCATATCATCCGTATACTTACCGCTCTCATCAAGCCAGCCTGCCGCTTTGAATTCCATCAAAGCATGTTTGTGTAGATTACTCATGGTCAAGAATTCCCTTTAAAATCGTTATGGTTTCTTGTGCGTCCCTGTGCAAAATACCAATACCGCCTGCGCCATTGAATGCATCAATCACATCTTCGGTATCATCAATTAGAATTGAATCTGGTGAAGCATAGTTTCGCTTCAATTTGCGACCAGGAACAATGTTTGTGGGAAAGTTAAGCCCTCTACTTTTCAGGTGCTTAATCTTTTGTTCTCTCACTTCGTTATGGTATTTTTGTCCACCACTTGACGAGAGAATTTCAATATCAATCGTATCAGATTTGGACATTACAAAATCAAGTAAGTCCTGTGCGCCAGCAAAGTCATCTAGCGTCACAAAGTTTTCATTCAAAACGAAAGTGTCCCAGTTAGGAACAAATTCTTTTCTTTCGCGGGTTTGTCTAGGCGTTTCATTAAACAACTCAAGCCAACGCTTATCAAAGTCGCATAGAACGCCATCCATATCAAGGTAGATTTTATTAATCACTTTAATCCTTCATTGTCAAATAAACTTGCTCAATTGCGTCCTTCGCTTCGCCAATAGTGCAACCAGTCTTGTGGCATATGTATAGCACAACCCGTTCGCCTGAGTAACCCTGATTCCATGCTTCAAGCACTAGAGGGATTAGGTCAGGCGAACCGGTGTTCGCCTGTCCCAGGTACATGATTTACATTCCTTTTACATACTGAGTTGCAAACTCACGGTCTTCAAAGTCGGCCGTAGTCGTATCAATTGCATCCAATGCATCAAAGACATTTGAGTCCTTGATCATCTTGGCGGTAGGCAGTTCATCCTGCTCAACCTCATTTGCAATTGCCTTAGCCTTTGCAATCTTCGTCACCTTTGCTGGTGCAGATTTTGGAGTGGCTGTAGAGGTAGCCTTAGTCGTAGTCTTAGTGGTGGCTACCTTAGTCACCTTTGCTACTTTTGGGGCAGGAACACTTCCAGAACCAACAAGTTCGTAGGAAACAACAGTGCGACCATCGCGATTAGATTTTACCGCGAAGCCGGTGTTTTTCTTGATTTCCCACAAGTAGGTGGAAAGCCTGGTTGGCACGATACCATCCAAAGCCTTAACATCGGACACCTTGACAGGACCCTTTGCGTTTTGCAAAAGTTCAAACACTTTAACATATTGCAGATTCTTCGACATAATCAAACTCCTTCGTTCAAAATTAAAAAGAAATTACCAACCAACATCATCATTCTATCATAGGAAGGATTCAATGTCAACCCTCTCCATGACAATATTGCCCTTACGGACTTTCGGATAAAACTCTGGCATTGTCATAGCGCCATCGCCACCGATCTCCAAAATTTTGCCAAGTATGATCCATTCATCCATTGGCATATTAATTCCAGTCGTTTCTTCCAGGTACGCTTGCGCCTGAAACATGTCTTCGAATTGCACAGAATTCGATAAATTTCGTTCGTTTGGTTTTGCTAAAAACATCATGCACCTCCTAGTGCGTCCGAACCGGACTTCATCAACATCAAACCTGCGCCGGCCAGAATTAACTGCGCGGCCAAACTTGCATCAGGATCAACTTCAAGAGTGCCAACGGCACCGAACACAATCAGCAAGCCAAGAATAAATCGAATAGAACCCTTCATCACTTCACTACCTCCCAATACCAAGGACCATCACAATCATCACAATCAGGACCGTAGAACCGCGGATTTGCAAGTAGCATTTCCATATCAAGTTCATCGGCATACTCGTTCATTCTTTCTTCGGAAATTGTATCAGCAATTTCGCGACAAAGCAAATTAATTTCCTCAATCGAAAGTTGATTTTTCATAGTCAAAATGTATTCAGGCTAGGTTCATAATCGCGGATCAATTCACGCTCACGCTGGTGAGCATTCTTCCGACCGCGGACCACTTCAAGCACCTGGTAAGTCCAGGTACAATCGTCAAGGATTCGCAAAGCATTACAAAAGTTCCAGTCCTTGTTTTCGCACCGTGCGCGGCTCAGGTGCTTTTGCCACCGAACCTTGACGGACTTGAGGTATGCTTGACCTATTGCGACCGTCAATCCGATATAGGCGTCACCTGTATCTTCGCAAGTCACCATGTAAAGCACATGGTTTCTGTCGGACCGTTTCTTTCTCATTACCATACTTACAGTATACCAAAGACGGATGTCCTTGTCAAGCACTTTTTTGTTGTATTTTTGCAACATGTTGTGTAAAAACAACAAAATTAGGGCGGTTTTGGGCGGTTTTCCGCTAGGGGGTAGGGTCTCAGTAGCATCCAGCCCCAAAAGCCGCCCAAAAGCCTGGAAAACCGGTCAGGAATTGACAAAGGAACGGCACAAAAAAACCTTTGTGTCATACGCGGATCGAAAACTGTTTTTCCGTTCGATACCTCGAATCCTTGTCACGACCTCAATTCGGTTAGGGGTATGCACAAGGACCGCACCATAGCAGTCCTTAGAAATTCCAAATGGAAGCAAATATGCATCTTTTTGTGGTGTGCGAATTTTGCCGATCTTCCGACCTCGGGCGCCTTTAATGCCGTCAAGATTTCCAAAGTAAATCGTGTCCAGAATCTCCTCGGCTACCGATCTACGGATGCTCATTGGTTCAGGATTCATATACCTTCGCTTTATGTTTTGGTTCCTTGCGCCGCTTGTCGCCAACAACCCGCATACGGTACTTTGGTGTACGCAGGTCCTTAGCGACAAAATCGCGCCGCTTCACTTTATCAATTCGTACGGTTTGTTCCATTTTCCTATACTCACATCAACATAGTACGCGGTATCAAAATAATCGGTCATTGCATCCGAATTATCGTACCAGCCCGCACCTTTTAAAGCCTTAAACGCCTCAGTCAAAAACGCTTTGGCATCACCATCATAGTGGTCCTGAAACCAGTATGGGTTCACTTGATCATAGCCAGTGGTGTTAGGCTTGAAACCACGCTGGACTTGATAGAAGTTATTGCCGCAAACCTTGTTGCTATTGCCGATAAAGTCAATTGCACCAGATTTTAGGGTCAAGCAAATCGAGGAATGGTTACGCACACTTAGCGAACCCTTCACCTTGTACTTTGCAAGGATCGGTTTCAACAGAGCCGAAATTTTTGCTTTCTTTTCTTGAGACATGTAAGCCATTATGCATTCTCCAATTTGATTTTGGTCAAGGACTTCAAAGTACGGACAACATCTTCAGTAGAATCTAACCGGTCGGCGGCCAGTCCTGTTAACATGGACTCTAGCACACCAGCCATAGCGGCATAGGGCGAACCATACTCGGCACGGCAAGAATCCTCATACGCCCGCATGGCCTCGCGAATCATTTTAGACCGCGCACGGCGCGCATCCATTTCCTTCAAAAATTTAGACATTCGAACCTCTCTCAATCAACATAAGCATATCTTACCAAAGTCCGAACCACTTGTCAAGCACTTTTTTTGAGTGTTGTAAAAATACAACAATATAGCATATTATAAAGTTTCCAATCTAATCATCAAAGTGGCATAATCATTGAACACTTCAGAACCATCACGGCTGGTTCTCAGTATGAGAAAGTTTCGATTGTAAATTTCAACAGTAGCATCCAAAGTCCTTGCGCGACCAAAAGTCACGGCACGATACTTGGCACCTTTCTTGCTCTTGTATTCACCAGTCAGTACGCCGTAGGGCGCGGTAAAGTTTTTACCACATGCCCACTCGTAGACTGCGGTTTGAATTTCTTGACTATTCATTACCACTCCTTTTGTGCAAAGGGTGTTTCGTTGTATCCTGCGGTATACGCAACAATTTCCTCTGCCGTCATTTTGGCTAGAGTAATTTCTTCACTTTGGAAGGAATCACCAACAAAGTAATGTGGTCGATAACTCCGACCATACCACGCATCAGCAGAACCTCTGTCATACGGACCGCCATGTCTTTGATCATAACTCATTTTCAAGCCGCTTTCATCATAATAGTAGGAAACTTCACAAAACCGCTGGTGTCTTTTTTAGCCTTGCCCTTGGCGTACAGGCCAACCACAACACCTTTCGGATCAAGGAATCGCAGGTCGGAATCGTCACCGTTGAAAACAGGCAGACCGTTGTAAGTCTCAGGCATCGGAGAATTTTTCTTAATGCCGAACACGGTAGCAACATTATACCCTTGTTCAATAGCCTTTGCAACATCGGCATCATTGCCGTCAGCCGCAGAGAATGTCAGGTGATAATTCGGCAGGGCGCGACCTTTACGATTCAACATTTTGGTGTAGTCATAAAAAGTCACATTCGGAAACATTTGGAAAATGTTCTTGCCGTCCTGAACCTCATACTTTTCCCATGCAATATCCGAAGTGCCGTTCAAACGGAACACAGGAATCAAGCCAAGTTTTTCGGATTGCTTGATTGCCTTTTTAATATCGAGGTAAAGTTGGAGCATAAAAGCGCCACGGTTCTCGAAAAAGAAACGGGTCTTACGCTTTCGTGCCTCTTGAATCACGTTAGTGGTTTCGCCACGCTTGAACATGCCGCCACGACCAGCGGTGTTCAAACAAGCGGCAGTGCAACCGGCAGTCCGCTTGGGACAGGTTTCGTATCCGCTCACATTAGCAGGCGCAAGGTGTAGGATATAGGTATTGTAACCTTGGCTCATGCCCTTGAGAACTTTAGGATTACCGGTCGAAAGTAACTTCATATTAAACTAACTCGCAAACATCTTTGAAAAGTTTTTCGTATGCAAACTGTGACGGGAATCCGTACTCTGTCGCAAAATCACATGAGGACGATCCGTAGACTGCATTCGCGAATCCACCAGCATCAATCACCGCTTGGGCTAGGACCAACCGGTCATTGGATTTCACAACAAGGTTGCCAAGTCCGGCGTAGAATTCAATGCAACCATCTTCAACATTCACATAATCAACTTTAGTCATTTTGCTTTCCTTTCTCACTCAACAGATTCTATTATACAGGACTTTCGGCAATTGTCAAGTTGTATTTTTACAACAAATCAACTTGAACATCCACACGGTTCAACTTGCCGTCATCCTTGCGGACTTCATAGGCAGTGGCGAAGCCAGTAGGCTTTTCAGTCCTCGCCAACATACGCTTCAATGCAAGGTTGGTGAGGGCCTGAACCGCCGCAACCCGATGATGATAGTACACCAGATCAAAAGCACCTTTGACCGTGGTGTGAAAACCAACACCGTCAACGATAACCCGGATTTTCTGACCATTGTCAAGACCATCAATCATTCGCTTCATTCTCATTTCGCTATCCTTTTCAATCAGTACAGGATCAATTATACGCGATTTTTGGCAAATGTCAACCCTGTTGTTTTTACGCAACAGGCACCATTTTCATACCAAAAGGACCGACAACCAACTTGCATTCGACAATGCTGATTCCGGGATCGCCGAGCATAGTCTCGGCAAACGCTTCGGCGGCCGCCAGGGAAGTAAAGATTGCAAGGACTTCGTTGCCGAAGGACTGGGATTTGGTAACTGCTACAATCATTTTCATCTCCGTTTTCATCATGATTTAATTATACATGAGTCCTGGTAGAAGTCAAGTTGTATTTTTACAACAGAAATCGAGTTGTATTTTTACAACAATTGTAGGCAAATCAGTAAGTTAGCACTCACTAATCCCTAAATATTTGGTCAAAATTGCGGGATTAAGAAAAATGGTAACTACAAAAGAAATTTTGGCATGGCTTAGTCCGAAAATTGAACTAGTCCATGCCAAAAAAGTTGAATTGAAAAATGTTGAAGTAGACTTCTATGATACTTTTTTTGAAGTTCATTCTGAAGTTTTAGAAACTATATGGGTTAGAACCCTAGAAAAAAATTCTATAGTTGGTTAGGCAATTTCCCAACGCATTTCATCACGAATTTCTACAGTCTCGGACCCATCATACTCATGGATTCGAAATGCAGTTCCTTCAGGCAACCACGCAACATAGAGTCCGTCTAGGCCGCCAAAATATGCATCAGGATATTTTTCTTTACAATAATTTTCAATTTTTTGCAAGTCTGGTTCTTTGCAATCTAACATTTCAACAATTGCAGGATCGAAAAGCAATTCAGGATGATCATAGTTCCAAGTTGACCAACCTGCACCAAATCCACCAGAAACTAGAATGGCTACTTGACCATCACGAATAAGTTTTTTCATTTAAATCTCCATATCAATTGATACAACCTTTGGAAGATAAGGTTCATTCTTGTCATCGTGTCTTTCGTATCCAACATAACCTCTTGGATTGCAGACAATGCGAGTGTTTCCAATCATGTAATCAAACTCATGATGTGTATGTCCATGAGTCCACAATTTGATTTGTGGGCGGTCAAGAATAAACTCACTTAGATCGGAACTGTAACCACCATTCATCAATGTGTCATTCTCATACATTGGTTTGATCGAAAGTTTGCTTGGCGCATGATGCCCAACGACAACATACTTTGCGGTAGGATCATTTTCGATAACAGTCTTGATATAACCAAGCATCTTTTTGTGATCGTCAACTGCATCTTCTGGAGAGAATTTTGCAACTCTCTCATGAAATCTACCTTCATCATCTTTGAAATTGACCACACGATTGCTATTGCGAATAATGCGAAAGTCATTCATCATACTTTTAATGTGATATAGAGTGAGTGAATCTTCTTTGTTCATATCCGTCCAAAGAGTACCGCCGATGAATGTAACATCATCGATTCTCACACATGCCTTGTCAAGAAAGTGAATGTTTCTTTCGGCACAAGCACCACCTAGCAGTTTATGTGATTCTGCAAAGTCGCCATTGTAATGTTCGTGGTTACCCATGATAAAGATGACATGTTTGTACTCTTTCTTGCAGTTATCAAGAAAGTCTAAAAAACGATCCGTTTTGTGTGTGCCATATAAATCTGATGCAACCATAATGTCGCCAGATAGAATAAGCACATCTGCGCCTTCGGGATTGACTGGATACCAGTCACCGAATTCAAGATGGATGTCACTAGTGATTGCAATTTTCATAATTACTCCATTTACTCCTATTGGTACGGATGGCGGGACTCGAACCCGCATAACTCAGATTTTAAGTCTGATATGTATACCGATTCCATCACATCCGCAAAAAACGATAAGGGGCACCTGAGTGTTTCCCAACAAGTCTTGTTGTTTAAGAGTAGGCATTTCTGCTCAGGATTTAGAAAAGAAAAGACGTCAAGAGTTTGATGCACAAATAGAGGCACTAGATGAGGAAAACTACCAAGCAAAGTTAACCGATCAACAAAGGGAGATAGGTGCAATACGCGATAAGTATTTTGCTCTGGAAGAGGCGGCCAAGGGTAATGCAGATGCTGAAAAAACAATAGCTGAAGCAAAAGGACGTGAAATAGATGCAATAAATAAAAAGTATGCAGAAGAGGAAGAGAAGCGTA
>OGWD01000070.1_pt1 | contig 11900 bp, 18 predicted proteins | sample 1575981 | NCBI WGS metagenome assembly OGWD01 (sample SAMN07581555, study PRJEB24739) | freshwater metagenome | place: Singapore | collected 2015-04
TTCCCAGTCACGATACTGTCTCCATCTTGGCTAGCATTGCCTGGAGTTGGAATGTTAAATCACAATCCAGTTTGTTTGCCAGCTCGTTATGTTCAATCTCTATGAAAGCTAGTGTTTGTCCTATTTCACGCAAATCTCCATTACAGTCGAAGAAAGTAGCGAAGTCCCAACCGGAACTCCAAAAATTTTTCAGCGTAGTAAAGATATTGCGGACTTCTGATATAAACTCGGAGGCGGTGCTTATTGTGAGGAGTGAACCACCACGCATAGCGGCCGAAACGAGCTTGGAGATATCCTTGAATGACATTTCTGAATGTTGTGTTACACCAAAAACTGCTATGATCACAGACACTACCTTGACCAACGACCTCCAAAAGGCAGAATCATCGAGACCTTGAGGGTCTAATCCAACATTAGCTGTGGCAATTGCATCTAAACCTAAGGGATCGTCATCCCACTCATGGCGCCAACCGGGGTAATCTATCTCAGTATAACGCATTGGGTTCGCATTGTTCTGACCGAATCCTAAGACCAAGATTCAGCACAAGGGTATGACCAACAAACTTAAGAAGATGCTGGGTAAATAATGACCACTACCGGAACCAGTACATTTAATTTAGACCTCAATAGCCTCGTAGAAGAGGCGTTTGAGCGGTGCGGTTCCGAGCTTCGCACGGGCTATGATTTGCGTACGGCGCGTCGTAGTCTCAATCTTCTTACTATTGAGTGGGCTAATCGTGGAATCAATCTCTGGACAATTGAGCAGGGAAGCATTGCTCTTACTGCCAATACTATTACATATAACCTACCAATCGACACCATTGATTTGCTGGACCACGTGGTGCGCACAGGCACTGGGCAGAACCAGACAGACATCAACATTACGCGAATATCTGAGTCCACCTATGCAGCGATTCCTAATAAGAATGCGACGGGTAGGCCAATCCAAGTTTGGATAAACAGACAGTCTGGAGCAGACTATCCAACTACAGGTATCAAATATCCTACCATCAATGTCTGGCCCACCGCCCCCGCCAGTAACCAGTACACATTTGTATATTGGAGAATGCGCCGCATTCAAGACGCAGGTAATGGCGTTACTACCCAAGATATTCCGTTTCGTTTTCTTCCCTGTATGGTTGCAGGGTTGGCTTACTATTTAGCCATGAAGATTCCTGAAGCTGGCCCGCGAATTGATTTTTTAAAGCAAGAATACGAACAACAGTTCCAGCTTGCTGCTGATGAAGACCGTGAGAAAGCTGCGATTCGTTTGGCCCCTCGTATTGGGTATGTTGGTGGTGGGGGCTGGTAATGAAAGACGAACTTTTTTTAGCGTGGGCCGCCGGGTTTTTTGACGGCGAAGGTTGTGTAATTATTGAGTTGTCGTCTAGCCCAAAATCGTCTCGGGGTCAGAGGACATCCCTTCATGCAACGGTTACGCAAACCAGTACCCCATGTCTTCAGAAATATGTAGACCGTTTTGGGGGGGCTATAAAGACAAGCCAGCATACGTGCCCTAACAGTAGTAGATGGGCGGTTCAATACACTTGGTCTGTCAGGAATGAAAAAGCTATTAAATTTTTACAAGAAATACAGCCTTATACAGTTGTTAAAAAAGAACAAATAGAAGTAGCGCTAAAGTACCCCTTTACATCTATGGATGGTAAAAAATACGGCTCTTCTAAGAACCCTATACCGGACGGCGTTTGGGGTACGCGACTTGCTTTGCGGTTAGAACTACAAAATATACGCGCCAAAATGAAAACCCCCGCGACCCCTAGAGTAAGCACCTATGGCTAGTAAGTTCAGCTCTGGTAAATACAGTATTGCAGAATGTGATGTTTGTGGCTTCCGCTACAAGCTAAAGCAACTAAAGAGCTTGGTAATTAAGACCAAGAACGTTAATATACTGGCGTGTCCCGAATGCTGGAATCCTGACCAACCGCAACTTTCTTTAGGTTTGTACCCGGTCAACGACCCGCAAGCCGTAAGAAACCCGAGACCTGATACTTCGTATGTTGTGTCTGGCCTTGATGTAGACGGTAATCCGTCTGAAGGCAGTCGTGTATTTGAATGGGGCTGGAATCCCGTGGGGCAGGCTAGCAATGATGGATTGACACCGAACGCTTTAATAGCCCAAGGACAAGTGGGCACGGTAACAGTAAGTACAACTTAAGGAGCAATTATGGAAAAGATGAAACAAGTAGCCAAGGCCGAAGTCAAGGCGCATGAAAAGCGTATGCACGGCAAGGGCTTTGCCAAGGGCGGCAAGACGAACCTCGATATGAAGAAGTATGGTCGCGGCATGGCCAAGGTCATGAATCAACGCAGTTCTGGCCGGGGGCGTTAACATGGAATACAAGCAACCTCAACCTGCGCCCGCCCCTAACACTTCTGGTTACCCCAACAGCGTGCCCAACACCCAGACGCAAAAGACTCGCGGCACTGGCGCTGCTACCAAGGGCACCAACCATAGCAAGAAGATGGGCTAACAATCCATGAACTACGCAGAGCTTGTTGCAGCCGTTGAAGATTACACAGAGAACTCGTTCGCTGTGGCGGACATTAACACGTTCATTGAACAGGCCGAACAACGCATCTACAACGCCGTACAACTCCCCGCGTTGCGTAGAAACGTAACAGGCAACACCACTAATGGAAACAAGTATCTTGCATGCCCCTCAGATTGGTTGGCTACATATTCTTTGGCTGTTGTGGATGGCAGCGGTAACTATGAGTATTTGCTTAACAAAGATGTAAACTTTATTCGTCAAGCTTTTCCCTCTCCAACATATACTGGACTCCCTCAGTATTATGCACAATTTGACCAAGATACATTTATACTAGGCCCAACGCCCGATTCTAACTACGTCATGGAACTGCACTATTTTTACTATCCCGAGACGATTGTTACTGCCGGTACTTCTTGGCTAGGCGATAATTTTGATTCCGCTCTCCTTTACGGCACTCTGCTGGAAGCGTACACCTATATGAAGGGTGAACAGGATGTAATTACTGTATATAAGCAACGGTACGACGAAGCTATGCAGTTACTCAAGCAACTGGGTGATGGTAAGAACCGTCGTGATGCGTACAGGTCCGGACAAGTTCGGTATCCTGTACAATGAGGGGAAAATAAGTGGCAATCAGTGTTGAAATTCCGGTTCTTCTTGGCGGTGTTGTGGTTCACACAACCGAGAATCGCGGGCACACCCCGGAGGAACTGGCGGAAATGGCGCTAGACAAGATTATTTATATAGGCAGCAGAAGCCACCCGGCCATTCGTGAACAGGCCGAAGCTTTCAGAAATCATATCCGTTCGGTATTGATTGCCTATATGAAACAAGCGGTTGTGTGTCATAACACAACTATTGAAAACCGGCTTAAACAGGCGGGACACCCCGAGCTTGTTAAGCTTTTAGATTAAGGAGCCAATTATGGCAATTACGCAAGCGATGTGCACTTCCTTTAAGGTTGAACTACTGCAAGGGGTACATAATTTCACCGCCTCCACGGGCGATACGTTCAAGATTGCGCTGTACACCTCGTCGGCCACTCTTGGTGCGAGCACAACCGCTTACACCGTATCAAACGAAGTTTCTGGTGCTGGCTACTCTGCTGGCGGTAACACTCTTACCAACGTCACCCCGACCTCGTCTGGTACTACTGCCTTCACGGACTTTTCGGATACGACTTGGAGTGCCTCCACCATCACGGCTCGCGGCGCTTTGATTTACAACAGCACTGATTCGGATAAGGCAGTGTGTGTTCTGGACTTTGGTTCGGATAAGACTTCGACTGCGGGTGACTTCACCATTGTGTTCCCGACTGCTGATGCATCAAATGCGATAATCCGAATCGCCTGATTTAAGGGTCTCTCATGTCCGACGCCGTTGTTGCTTTTCAGGGATGGAATGCATCCGGTGTTGGCTGGGGGGACGACCCTTGGAGTCAAAGTTTAGCCGTTAATCCTACAGGCACCGGTGCTGTCGGAGATGTTGTAGTTGCCGCCGCCGCTAATGTAAACGCTACAGGTGTTGAAGGAACCGGAGCAGTTGGTTCAGTAACCGTTGAGGCTGACGCCAATGTAAGCGTTACTGGAGTTGAGGGGTCTGGGCAGCTTGGTACAGTAAGTTTTGAACTTGATTGTGTTGTCGATGTAACAGGCGTTGAGGGTATCGGTGCTGTCGGAGATGTTGTAGTCGCCGCTGATGCAGATGTAAACGTTACAGGTGTTGAAGGAACCGGGCAGGTTGGTGTAGTAGATGTTTATTTGTCCATTCAAGTATCACCAACCGGCGTTGAAGGCACCGGGCAGATAGGCACAGTAGGTTTTGAACTAGATTGTGTAATTGATGTAACCGGCGTTGCGGGCACAACAGAACTAGGTAACGTAGTTGCTAACGCAGACGGCAACATTGATGTTTTAGGGAATGCAGCAACAGGATTTGTTGGTGATGTTTCAGTTACTGGCGTAGCGAATGTAAACGCAACCGGAGTTGAAGGCGCGGGAGCGGTTGGTACTGTAGCGGTTACTGGAACTGCACAGGTTAGTCCGACAGGCGTTTCTGGCACGGGAGAGGTTGGTAGTGTTGTTGTCAATGCAGACGCCAATGTATATGTAACTGGATTATCTGCTTCTGGTGCATTAGGTAATGTTTCTGTTGTTGCTGGTGCGATTGTTGCTGTTACCGGCCTGCAAGCAGCAAATGATGAAGGTGACGTAGTTGTAAACGCTGCCGCGAATGTAAACGTAACTGGAGTATCCGGAACCACTCAATTAGGTTCTGTACAAGTAATTGCGAAAGCTACGGTATTCCCAACCGGGGTACAGGCAACTGGACAAATAGGTATGGTTATGATTTGGGGAGAAGTAGATGACAACCAAAATCCTAACTGGCAAAATATTACTGACACACAAAGCCCCAACTGGGTGCCGATAGCGGCATAGGAGTTTTAAATGGCAAGCACATGGTCAAATCTAAAGATTGAATTAATCGGCACCGGGGAGCAGTCAGGTACTTGGGGTACGACAACCAATACCAATCTTGGCACTGCAATTGAAGAAGCGATTGTTGGTTACGCAACGGCTAACTTTACTAGCGATGCCGACCTGACAATTTCGCTTACTGACACCAATGCATCTCAAACCGCCCGTAATCTGGTGCTGAATCTGACCTCTTCGGGTTCTCTCAGCACTACGCGCAACTTGATTGTGCCGACGATTGAGAAACCGTATTACATCTTTAACAATACTACCGGCGGGCAAAGCATCGTTGTTAAAACTTCTGCCGGTACGGGTGTTACGGTTCCGAATGGGCGAAAGGTTCAGGTATATGCGGATGGCACCAACGTTGTGCCGATTATTGATTCGATACCGGTGTCCGCTACGGTTACTTATCGCCTGCCTCTTACTGATGGTACAAACGGGCAGTTGCTACAAACAAACGGCAGCGGAGTTCTGAGTTTTGTATCCGGTGCTTCCCTTGCAACTCCATTGGCGGTTGTAGGAAATGCCACCGCTGGCGCTGAGATTCGCTTGCCTGAAGACACGGATAACGGGTCCAACTATGTGGCACTGAAGGCGCCAAATACATTAGCAAGCGATCTGACCTTCACCCTGCCGTCAGCGGATGGGACTAATGGTCAGGTTCTGCAAACGAATGGCTCTGGTGCGCTGAGTTTTGTATCTGGTGCATCTTTGGCAACCCCCCTTGCTGTTATTGGGAATAGCAGTGCTGGCGCTGAAATTCGCCTCCCTGAAGATACCGACAACGGCACTAACTATGTTGCTTTAAAGGCTCCAGATAGCCTTGCTGCTGACTACACCTGTACGCTTCCAGATGAGACTTGCACTCTTGGGTTTAGGAATATCCCGCAGAACTCTCAATCTGCCGCATACACGCTTGTTCTTGGAGATTCAGGCAAACATATTCTTCACCCGTCTGCTGATACGACTGCTCGCACATTTACGATTCCAGCTAATAGCAGCGTTGCTTTCCCGATAGGGACCGCGATTACTTTCATCAACCAGAACGGCGCAGGTGTGATTACGATTGCCATTACTACCGATACCATGCGTTTGGCTGGTGCTGGTACAACAGGTTCTAGAACTCTAGCTGCCAATGGTGTAGCGACTTGCATTAAAGTTACTAGCACTGAATGGATTATTTCAGGCACTGGATTGACATAAGGGGTTTTATATGAGCGGGATTCTTCAGGGCTTATTGTCGAGTATTGGTAACGCATTAGTTGCTCCGACAACTGTTGAATACCTTGTTGTCGCTGGTGGGGGTGGCGGTGGCAAACTTTGGGGAGGTGGTGGGGGTGCAGGAGGGTACAGAACTGCTTCTGGATTTGCTGTTTCTTCTGGTTCTGCAATAACAGTTACTGTTGGCGGTGGTGGTGCGGGAGCAACCACCGCAGCAAGTCGTGGTTCAGATGGTACAAGTTCTGTATTTAGTTCTATTAGTTCAAATGGTGGCGGTGGTGGCGGTAGCGGATTAAGTGGAACAAAAACAGGCTCAAGCGGCGGTTCTGGAGGTGGCGGAACAGGCGCAAGGATTGATGGTGCAACTGGTGGTTCTGGAACAGCTGGTCAAGGAAACGCTGGCGGTGATGGCGTAGATGAGAACTCTAATGAAGAGCGTGCGGGCGGTGGTGGCGGTGCATCATCGGTTGGTGGTAATGGAGTTGCTGGTGGGGGCGGTAATGGGGGTGCAGGCGGTAACGGGTCTGCTTCCTCTATCACAGGTTCTTCTATTACCTACGCTGGTGGTGGTGGAGGTTCTGCCAACAGTAATCCGGGGGCAGGTGGAAGTAGTATAGGCGGTGCAGGTGCTCAAGGTGCAGGAGCGGGGGGAAATGCAACCGTTAACACAGGCTCTGGCGGTGGCGGCGGTGCCTTAGGAAATGGTGGTAGTGGAAGCTCCGGCGTAGTCATCATCCGTTACGCAGACTCTTTTGCAGCAGCAACAGCAACCACAGGTTCTCCGACAATCACAGTCTCTGGTGGATACCGCATTTACAGTTGGACCGGCAACGGTTCCATCACGTTCTGAGGTAATAAATGGCACATTTCGCAAAGCTCGATGAAAACAACGTTGTGTTAGAAGTAAACGTTGTGCATAACAACGAACTGCTAGACGAGAACGGCGTTGAGTCGGAACAAAAAGGTATTGATTTCCTGACCGCGTGGTCTGGTGGCTACACTAACTGGAAGCAGACCTCATACAACGGAAACATCCGCAAGAACTACGCTGGTATTGGCTACACTTATCGCGCAGACATTGATGCCTTTGTGCCGCCGCAGCCCTATCCTTCATGGGTGTTGAACAACGACACCGCTCAATGGGAAGCCCCGACACCGATGCCTACTGATGACAAGCGCTATTTGTGGGATGAAGCAGCTTTGTCGTGGGTTGAAACTGAATTCAAGTGAACGGACGCCTTAAACCCGCTCTTCTTGCCATCAGCGCTTCTGCCCGATCGAATAAACTTGGATATCTGATTAAGATCTTGTGAGGAATTAAATGTCTCAAGAAACCGAAATGGCTTTGTTGACTCACAAGGTCGAATCTCTTCATGAAGACATGGGAGAGATGAAGCTAGTGATGAGGGATGTTGCAACCGCCCTCACAAAACTAGCACTGATCGACGAGCGACAAGCCAATATGCTTGAGGCCCAAGAAAGGATCTTCAATCTGATTGAGAGACTAGACAACAGAGTCGATTCATTGGAGAAAGAAGACGGCAAGCAGTCTGTAGCTACAAATTGGGTATACGCAGCCGTTTGGGGCGCTGCTGGTCTTCTGGCTATGTATGTCGCAAAGGTTGTCGGCTTGCTATGAGAATCAAGGTCGCTGCTTTAGGTTTGTCGGCGACCGCGCTAGTAGGAATCGCCCTACATGAGGGTTTTGTGCCGACGGCTTATATTCCTGTAAAGGGCGATGTACCAACGATTGGTTTCGGCACTACAGAAGGCGTGGAAATGGGTGACCGAACAACTCCAGAAAGGGCGTTGATTCTGCTCTTGAGGGACGCTAACAAGTTCCAAAACGCTGTCAAGCGATGTGCCCCAGTTCCTATGTATCAATATGAATTCGACGCCTACGTCTCCCTAACTTACAATATCGGTGAAGGGGCGTTTTGTAAAAGCACGCTAGTTAAGAAGTTGAACGCCGGAGATTACGGAGGCGCGTGCCAAGAAATCCGGAAATGGGATAAGTTCAAAGGCAAGCCGTTACCCGGGTTAACTAAACGTAGACAAGAGGAATATCAAAAATGCTTGGGCTACTGACGGGTGGTGACAAGTGGTTGTTGGGTGGACTGGCCGGGCTTGCAATGCTCGGCTTTTCGTATTGGAAGGGGTACACCTACGGCAAGGACGTTATTCAGCAAAAGTGGAATGCTGAGAAAGTTGTTTTAGAACGTGAAGCTCAAGAGGCAAAAGACCACGCCCGTGAAGTTGAGCGCAGTATGCAGAACAAAGTAAACCGAATTCAGAGGGAGAAGCAAAATGCTGTTAAAACCGCTGATATTAAGTATCGCGCTCTTGCTGACAGCCTGCGCGACCGTCCAGAAACCCGTGCCGCCGACACAATGCCCGACAGTACCGGAAGTGCTGTTGGATGCACCGGCGCGCAGTTGGCTAGACCAGATGCAGAATTTCTTGCAGGGTACGCTGCCGACGCCGAGCGACTCCAAGCAGCCTACAACTCCTGTCGAGATGCGTACCAAGTAATAAAAAATCAAACAAACGCCCAATAAAAATGGCCTTATCCAAGCTCGTCCTTAAACCCGGCATCAATAGAGACCAGACGAACTATGCGTCTGAAGGGGGCTGGTACGAGTGCGACAAGGTAAGGTTTCGTTCTGGATTCCCGGAAAAAATTGGTGGGTGGGAAAAATATACAACAACCCGGTTTTTAGGGGTTTGCCGTTCGCTGTTTAACTGGGTGGCTACGGATGGAAACAACCTGCTCAGTATTGCTACAAACGTAAAGGTCTATGTAGAGGCGGGGCAAACCCTGTTTGATATTACCCCCACACGTTTAATTGTTATTGTCCCTGCTGGGGTTAGTGGCACAGGCGTTATTGGCACGGTTACGATTCCTAATGTTTCCTTCCCGGTTACGGGTCTTGCAGGCACCTCCGCCCTTGGTTCAGTCGTTATTCCTAATGTTTCCTTCCCGGTTACGGGTCTTGCAGGCACTTCTGCGCTCGGTTCAGTAACGGTGGTTGTATGAGCACACTAGCTACTACTGCTGGTTCTAACCAAATAACTGTGACTGTACCCAGCCACGGCGCGTTGAATGGGGACTACGTTCTTATCAGTCAAGTAACGTCTGCTGTTGGTGGGATTCCTGCATCGGAGATAAATACAGACCAATTAATATCTGACGTAACAACCAACACTTTTAAAATCACCACAAACACAGCCGCCTCTTCTGCCGCAACATATTCGGCCCCAATAGATTTTCTTTTTGATATTCATGCAGGTGTGGCTACTGGTGCTGGTGGTTATGGCTGGGGCGCAGGCACATGGTCTCGTGGGGCTTGGGGTTCTTCAACCAGCATCCCAGTTGTAACTCCTCCTCGTCTATACACCCAAGACCGGTTCAACAACGACCTTATCTTCTGTATTCGCAACGGGGACATTTTTTATTGGGATTATGTAAATACGTTTAATACCCGAGCGGTTCTTCTTTCTTCTGTCACTAATGCTTCTGATGTACCTCAGCTTGTAGGCAGTATTCTTTTCTCACAGCAAGACCGACACTTACTTGCATTTGGTGGAACCGAGTACAGCACAAACAACTACGACCCGCTGGGTATCCGGTGGGCTAACCAAGACGAGCCTTGGAACTTCACGCCTTCTACCACTAACAGCGCCGGTTTCTTGCGGGTAACTAACGGTTCTGAGATTGTTCGTGCTACTCGTACCCGCCAAGAAATTCTTGTGTTTACAGACTCAACGCTGTATTCCTTGCAGTTTTTAGGAACAGCCGAAGTATTTGGTCTGTATGAACTGGCAGACAATATCTCCATCATTTCCCCTGCCGCCCTGACCACGGTAAACAACATTACTTTCTGGATGGGCTGGGATAAGTTCTATATCTACAACGGCCGTGTTGATACGCTGCCGTGCACCCTGCGTCAGTACATCTTCCAAGATATTAACCGCCAAACCCAGATTCAAACTATCTGCGGTACTAACGAACAGTTTAACGAGATTGTGTGGTTCTATCCTAGCGCCAGTTCAACAGAAGTTAATCGCTACGTAATCTACAACTATTTAGAACAAATCTGGTATTACGGGCAGCTTGAACGCACTGCTTGGTTAGATTCTCCTCTTCGCACATACCCCCAAGGTACAGACACTAGCAGGTGGTTGTTTAACCAAGAGAGTGGGGTTGATGCGGATGGCCTACCGCTTGAAGCCTATATCTCATCGGGCGATATTGATATTGAGGACGGCGAGCAGTTTATGCTTATTCGCCGTATTATCCCTGATATCAACTTCACAGGCTCAACAGCAAACAGCCCTGAAGTAAAGCTTACCATCCAGCCGCACAACTTCCCCGGTCAGTTGTACCAAACTAACAACCTTGAAGGCACCGGTCTTACAAAGACAGTAACCGCCAGCCGGGACCAAGCCACCGCTATTATCGACCAGTACACCAACCAAGTTTTCCTACGCGCCCGTGGTCGTCAGGTTAAATACAAGATTGCTTCGGATGGTCTGGGTGTGCAGTGGCAGATGGGTATGCCGCGTGTTGATGCGCGTCCTGATGGGCGTAGGGGTTAACTATGGGGATGATAAAATTTAGGTCTCCGGCCCTACCCCTGCCTTCTAAAGAATATAACGAAGGGCAACAAGACCAGTTTCAACGCGCGCTAAAGATTTATTTTTCTCAGTTAGACTCTAACACCCCGGTGCAGGCCGAGTATTTTAAAGGGCGTGGCGACCAGTTGGTTCAGCCTTACGCGATGTTGATTAGCACCATCGACCAGTCCAGTGCTGGTATCACAAGTGAAAACCTGATTGAGTATGACGCCCCGTCCATAACAAATGGCATCACAGTTGTAGATGACACAAAAATTAATGTGCCTTATGCCGGTCAATATTTAGTTACGTTTAGACTTCAAGTTGCAAATCGTGGGGCCAGCGCTGGTGAGTTTGAAGTGTGGGCAAAGCGAGGCACAACCAATTTAGCAACCAGTAACACCCGTTTTGACCTTCCGGCAAGAAAAACCATATCGGTCTGGTCTCATATAGTTCCTACAATTACATTAATCTTTGATGTAACTGACCCCACAACAGAATATTTACAATTAGCTTGGTGGTCTGGTGTAGCAGATGCATATCTTGAACACTATGCCGCCGGAACAAGTCCTACCAGACCGGCTATACCATCTGTGATTCTTACAATTAACCTTGTGTCAGCAATACCTTAAGCAATATAATCAGGAAAACAAAAGGACTACTTCATGCTACCACTGCTTCTAGGCGCAATTGGCGGCCCCCTTCTTCAAGGCTTAGGGGTTGGTGCTACTTTGGGATTAACAGCCACTAAACTCGGCGCTGGTATCGCCGGTCTAACTTCGCTTGCTCAGGGTAACGACATCCTGACGGCTGGCTTGGACGCATTCGGTGGCTATGGTGGCGCAGGTGCTTTGAGTAATCTGGCTAAGACCGGCGCTGCTGCCGCCGCTTCTGCTCCACAGGTTTCTACCGCGCTTCAAGGTGCGGGGTCTGCTGTTACTAATGTGCCCGGTGCTTATTTGGAAGGTGCCGAGGCTCTGGGTAAAACCACATCTTTCTTGCCAGATGCCGCTGCCGCAGCTAATGCCCCCTTTAGTTTTTCCAACGTGGCTCTATATCGTGACTGGGAAAC